>Ga0247844_1000147_pt1 | contig 145775 bp, 130 predicted proteins | sample LaCtaG_FD_192421 | JGI IMG/M metagenome (GOLD analysis project Ga0247844, IMG submission 192421) | Freshwater microbial communities from meromictic Lake La Cruz, Castile-La Mancha, Spain - LaCruzMarch201714.5m_1 | ecosystem: Environmental > Aquatic > Freshwater > Lake | place: Spain...
GCGACCAGAGATACACGTCGCGGAAAATCCCGCTCATGCGCCAGAAGTCCTGGTCCTCGAGATACGATCCGTCACACCAGCGGAAATTTTCCACGGCGAGGAGGTTTTGTCCGGGCTTGAGGAACTTCGTGATGTCGAATTCGACCGGTGTGCGGCTGTCCTTTCCGACCCCGACCTTTTCGCCGTTGACCCAGAGGGTGAAGAAGGAATTGACGCCGTCAAACGTCAGGAGGACCCGGCGGCCGTCCCAATCCTTCGGCAGATCAAATGTCCTGCGGTAGGAGTTGACGGTATTGTTCGGGTCCTCTCCCGGAACAAACGGCGGATCCGGCTCCACGCCTTGCCACGTCCATGGATACTTGACGTTGACGTAGATCGGAATCCCGTAACCATGCATCTCCACGTTCGAGGGAACCGGGATCGTTGCCCATCCGGAGTCGTCAAATGCCGGCATCCAGAAATCCGCCACGCGCCCGGAATGGTTTCGCGCGTAGTGGTATTTCCAATCGCCATTGAGGGAACGGTAGAACGGCGACTTGATCCGCTCGGCGTTCGAGACCGGTCCGATGCTCTTCGCCGTGGCGGCATCCGGGCAGATGACCATCGTCGCATGGGGGGGGAGATTGTTGACCCCGGTCACTGCGGGGTTTTGCCAGTCCTCGGCGCCGCCAGCAGACGCTGCGGCAACCGAGGGAATTGTCTGCACGAATGCAAAGAAAACGATAAGATTCGTCGCGGCAAACCGGGAGAAGACCTTTGAAGAAAGTCGCGGAGGGAATATCGACTTACGGAAAATCAGCATAGGTGTGTATGTTGACGGTTTGTCAGGGGCTGCGCAAATGTCTTTCTGTAAAAGTGGCTGATTACTTTTTCTGAAGGTGTTTGGTTTTGTTTTTTCGGTTGGGTTTGTGTTAACCGCGGGAGAGGCAGGTTTTGCCGGCTTCCCAAGACTCGGAGATTTCGATGAGGACGCCGGTGGCGAGCTAGGGCTGGCTTTCCGAGTAGGTCTTCAAAAAATCCTTGAGGCGCTCCTCGGCGTGGACGCGGTTGTCGGCATTGAATAAAACTCTAATGTCTGAGGCGACCTTGCCTTTGAGATGTTGCTTGGTGAAGTATTCCTGTGCGTTTTGCTGGAGATGAAAACTGGCAGCGCTGCCACGGTGTGGCGTTGAGTGAGGTCTTGAGAGCCGCTTTGAGTCCGCTGTGAGCGTCCGAGGCGATCAGATCCGGGATGCCGATGCCGCGCTCCTTGAGTCCGGTCAAAAAAACACGCCAGTGGACTTCGGCCTCGGAGAGTCGACAACTGACCCTGAGGATCATGCGCTTGCCGTCGTCGCGGCGGATGCGGTGGGCGATGAGTGTGGCGCAGTCGCGGACAACCCCATCAATGCGGACTTTGTAATAGGTGGCGTCAACTGTCATGCACGAGATTTCGGGAAGCGGACGGGTGCGCCATTTTTCGAATTCCGCATCGAGCTGCTTGTTGAGGTTTGAGACTTGGCCCGATGAGACCTTAAAACCGCACATCTGCTCCACGATCCCGGTGACGCGGCGTGTGCGAACCGCATCTCCAGCAACGAGTTGCGAAATGGCGTATCGCTTTCACGGACCTGAGGGACGGAAAGTTTCCAGGCTCCGATGCTAGTTCGAAAATTACGGGACTTGAAACCGATGGCGTAGCCATTGCGGTCGGCTCCGCGCTGATATGGGGTGGCTCCGCTCCGATGTGCTTTTGGCGTTCGAGTAGCATGACGGCGCTCATGAGGATCTCGGCGATTCTCGGGAGGGCGTTCTGGAGACCGTGCCGACGCGTTGGGTGAAGTCGGTCATCGCGGTGTTTTTGCTGCCACTTGCCTGGGTGCTCAGTCAGACGTTTTTCAGTGCGTTCACCGTCGGCACTGTGCACGCCGACTTTTAGGCGACGATGGAGTTTTGGTTTTTCTCGCTCGGACCGGTGATCTGGATGGTTACGTTTTTCATGCTGCCCAGACCGGTCACGAAAGAATGCTGAAATGTTAAAATGAAAGAACCGACCCCTACGGCACGAGAATGAGTGATCGCTCCTGCTGGCTCTCACTTTCCATGACGATTGTCTCATTTTTTTATTGCGCGTGAGCTGTCGGTTTCCTAAACAGAAAAAAACGAAGCCAATCACGCTCGCAGCAGCCGTTCTCGCCATCCTGACTTTTGGGCCAGCCCATGCGGCGGTCCTCACCAGTGGGAATTTTACCACGGGAACGCCCACGCCGACGCTCACCATCAGCGAGGACATTAACTTGACGATTACAGGCAACGGTTCTGTGGAGTTCTTGATATTCGATGACTGGGTGGCTAGCGATGGAACAGCAACTGGTGCAGTCAGTGTTCCCACAGATCAGACCTTATCTTACTCGATTAATGGCGGCGCAACATCAACTGTTACTGCTGGTCGTTTAACCGATAATGCTGCTGGAATTTTTGGTTCCTTTACTCCCAATGACGGCTATTTGCGCTTTGGTAGCATCGCCGTAACGACAGGCCAAACATTGACAATCAAGGCGCAATCATGGACTTACGCTTCCAACCCTACCTTTAACCCGGCGATTCCGTCATTGTTCACGGGATCGGTTTTTGTGACGAATGGTTTTGGTGCTGCTCTCAGCGCCCCAACAGCTGTTCCGGAGCCATCCGTTGCGCTACTCGCGGCCGTGGCATTGTCCGCATTTTTGCTTCTGCGCCGACGCAGGTCCGTTTCCTGAGCCAAAGGGAAAAGCCGGCAAAGGGGTGGTCGGTCCTTCCATCTTTGCATCTTCCGCGGGAGGCACTGTTTGACGTTACGCCAAGGACGGTTTGTAGCAGGCGCTTTTCATCGGAGCGGTAGAAAAACCGGGGCCGAATGCAGTCACTAAGCAGAATCGAGATCGCTTTTCGTATTCGGGTGATCTACTCTCGCTCGCACGATGGCATCGAGAAAACGACGGACTACCCGCCCGACCAAGTTGCGTGCGACGATTGCGCGGGCGTTTCCAGAGACGGTGCCGACCCGGTGGGTCAAGTCGGTGATCGCATTCTTTTTGTTGCCGCTGGCCTGGGTGCTTAGTCAGACGTTTTTCAGTGCGTTCACCGCTGTCACGGTGCACGCCGATTTCTGGGCGACGATGGAGTTTTGGTTTTTTTCACTCGGAGTTTTGATCTGGATGGTTCCGTTTTTCATGCTTCCGCGACCGGTGACCTGCTATGTGTTTGGTCATGAATTGACGCACGCGATTTGGGTTTGGCTCATGGGTGGGCGTGTGAGTGAGTTCAAGGTGAGCGCGGATGGCGGGCATATCCTCGCGACTAAAATCAACACGTGGATCGCGCTCGCGCCGTATTTTTTCCCGATCTACAGCTTGCTTGTCATCGTCGTCTACGGGATCGCCGCGATGTTTTGGGACATGACTCCATTTCAACCGGTGTTATTTATGTTGATCGGGGCGACATGGGCATTTCATATCACATTCACGGTTTGGATGATCCCTCGCGGGCAGAGTGATCTGGCTTACGGCGGGATGTTTTTTTCGCTGGTCGTAATCTACATTTTGAATCTCACGTTACTCTCGATTTTCCTGGTCATTGCGTCGCCGTCGATCTCATGGTCCGGTTTTGGGAAAGATCTGATGCTCAACGCATGGGATTTTATGGAGTTTTTGAGCTATTTGGTCCGGCTGACGAAAGCATGAGCCAGAGTGTGCTGATCGATTTTTTGATTGGTTTGCAGGATCGCTTGGGCGGTGTGATTCCGGTCGATCGATTCATGCGTGAGGCGCTCTACCATCCGGAGTTCGGCTACTACTCAAGCAACATACGAACCGTCGGAAGGCGGGGCGACTTTGCAACCTCGGCGTCGTTGGGGACTATCCTCGGCGAGGCAGTCGCGGGGTGGATCTTGCGTCAAGTCGCGGATGGTTCCGGCCGCGACGTGATTGAGGTGGGAGCGGGGTCAGGTGCCATGGCGCGCACCGTGTTGGGAGCACTCGGATTTTGGAACCGGCTGAAAATCAAATACCACATCGTCGAAACCTCGCCGGTATTACGGGCGGAACAACAGGCCGCATTGAAAGGAAAACGGGTGTCGTGGCACGACTCCATGGATGCCGCGTTGGATGCGGTTTCAGGCCGGGCAATGATTCTTTCCAACGAGCTCATCGATGCATTTCCGTGCCGGGTTTTTGAGCGGAGGGATGGCGTTTGGTGCGAGGTGGCGATTCGGATCGACGGCACTTCGCTCGCAGAGGTCTTGATTGCTTCTGAGCTGCCGCCAGCGGCGTCCGCGCTCGGACTGGAGTTCGCCGAAGGTCAGCGCGTCGAGGTCCATGCGGCGGCTGGCGAGTGGATGGCATCATGGTCGCCGCGCGCCCACCACGTGGAAATGTTGACGATCGATTACGGCGGGCCCATCGAGAAACTTTACTATCGGCGTCCGCGCGGCACGCTACGCGCTTATTTTCACCAGCAGCGATTTGATGGTCCCTCGGTGTTCCATCGCTTTGGAAAACAGGACATCACGGCCGATGTGAATTTCACTGACCTCCAATCGTGGGGGGAGTTTTTGGGGTGGGAGACGCGTTGGATGATGACTCAGGGTGGGTTTATCGGGGAGTTTGCCTCGCGGGCAAAAATGATAAAAATCCCAGCCGATGTGGCGCTGGCGGATTTGTCGGGCGTGGGCTCTGCGTTTCAAGTGCTGCATCAAAGCATCCGACGGGCGGGATAACCTCCGGTTTGGTGGTCGGAAAAGACGTCCTGCATGCAGTTTGGTTCGTTTCATTGGGTGTGAATGCTAGTTCATACCAAAGAATCCGCCTGTGGTCGGGGATCGTATCCATCGGCGCAAATCTCGGGATCATCTGCGGATTGTATCTTTCGGCGCCTTGGTGGTCGTCGGCTCTGGCTGGCCATGTTGCTCCGATTGCGCTGCTCGTCGCCTTGCCATTTGCCATCGCACTCGCAAATCTTCCGTTTGAGATCCTCTCAGGCCACGCGTGCGAATCTGCTGCAAATCGCACATGCCAGCCACTCGGAGGTTGGCTCAAAGACTGGGTGCGCGAGGTGTCACCGATCTGTTTTGCGCAGGCATTTGGACTCCTGTTCTTTTACGGATTCGCCGTAGTGCCGGGCGGAATTCAACTCGCCTTCGCGGCGTTGATTTCGCTCGCCGTGATCGCGGTTGGACTCCTGCGAGTGGGGTCTGCGGGGCGTGAGTTTCCTGACGATGATGATTTCACCCGCCGCACGATAGATGAGATGGAAAAGCTCGGCGCGAGAAACGTGAAAATCGAATGGGTCGAACTTGCCGACGAGAGGACAGTGAACGGTGGGCTCCGACCGTTCACAAATACGATTCTGCTTTCGACGAGTGTGCGCGAGCAGCTCAGTCCGAGGGAGGCTGCGCTACTTTGCGCGCGGGAGCAATGGCTTAAATGCAACCATGCGGGCAGCGCCACGGCAACCTGGATAGCTGCCGGGTGGTTGCTGCTCGGCGTTGGGTTTGCTCTCGCAGTCCCGGCCGCGAATCCTGTGCAGGCGGCAATTGGCGGGGCGGCGGTGGTTTCGATTTGGTCGTTCGCCGCATTGTTCGTCTGGCCGCCGCTGAACCAAAAATGGACGCGGCGGGGCGACGACTACCTCGCCCGAGTTTCATCATCGGACGAGGCCCGAACGCTCCTCGCAAAAATTCAAAACCTGAACCAAACCGACGTCACTCTGCCGCCGGGCAAAGCAAGCGTCTTCCATCCAATTCCGCCCCTTGCGAGTCGGATCGAATCACTGCCATGAACCAGATTCCGCGCGTCCTGTTTATTCTAAGTGCATGGTTCGGCAATATGATTTGCCGATCCCTGCATTGTCATATCGGGAAGCCGCGGAGTTGGCGGTTTCCGCCCAACTGGTCTTAGATTGCGAGTTGCCTACTTCGTGTGGTAGGCCATTTCGTATTCGAAAAGCTCACCATCCTTGAAGAACCGCTTGAGCTCGATGGCGGCATTTTCGTCGGAGTCCGAGGCGTGCACGATGTTCACCATCACGTCCACGCCGAAATCACCGCGCACGGTCCCTTTTTCGGCTTTGGTCGAGTCGGTCGGTCCGATCAGCGCGCGCACACGCTCCACGGCACGATCCGCAGCCAAAGCCAGCGCGACCACCGGGGTGGAGGTCATGAATGTCTCGACTTCGGGATAAAACGGTTTGCTTGCGATGTGTGCGTAATGTTCCGCGAGCAGGGCCTTGTCGGCCTGGAACATTTTGCATCCGCGAATCTGAAAGCCATCGGCTTCAAATCGCGAAATGACCTCACCCACCTTTTTTCCGGCGACGCAGTCCGGCTTCAATAAAATCAACGTTGTTTCCATGGCCCGCGATACTACGGACCACCTCCGGGCAAAAGCAAACCGGATTTATCCCGGATCCAGCGATTAAGAAGGTTTAGACAGAATTAACAGAAGGAACAAAATGGGTGAGGAGGAATTCAGACTGTCCTAAAGTTCAGCTGTGCTGCTGGCCCAATTTCCATCCCACTCATTCCGGTCATTCTGTAAATTCTGTCAAAAATCGTTTTCGGAAAAATGACGAAGAATAGGGTACGAACGAGTAGCTACCCGATCAATTCCCGGATGTCTTCTAGGTTGAGCGACTGCGCGAGTTGATCTGCTTCGATGGCGTTTTCGAACAACGTGCGCTTCTTTTGTTGGAGCGCGAGAACGCGTTGTTCGACCGTGTCTCGGGCAATGAGCTTGATCGATGTGACGACGCGTTGTTGTCCGATCCGGTGCGCACGGTCGGTGGCTTGGGCCTCAACCGCAGGATTCCACCATGGATCAAAATGGATGACGGTGTCCGCCCCGGTGAGGTTTAATCCGACACCACCCGCTTTGAGGCTGATGAGAAAAACCGGGATGGTCGCATCCGATTGAAACCTCTCAACCACCGATTGGCGGTCGCGGGTGGTTCCATCCAACCGGCAAAACCGGATTTGATCGGCCTCCATGGCTTCACCGATTTTATCGAGCATCGAGGTGAACTGACTGAACACAAGCACCCGATGCCCCCCGTCCATCGCCTCGGAAACAAGCTCTCGCAGGGCGTCCAGCTTGGCGGAGGATTCGGCAGGATCGGAATCATTTGGATTCACCAATCGCAAATCGCACGCGACCTGCCGCAACCGCAACAAGGCAGTCAAGACGCGCATCCGTGCGGCGGCGTCGCCTGACTTTGCGCGGAGCGCGTCGATTTGATCCCTCGCGGCGGACTGGATTTGCGTGTAGGCCGCCTTTTGTTTTTGAGTGAGTTCGATCTCAAGGATTTGTTCCAGCTTGGGTGGGAGGTCTGCGAGGATATCAACCTTGAGGCGTCGCAGCACATAAGGCCCCAACCGCCGGGCGAGCCGTTCCCGCGTATCCGAGGATCCGGGAACCGTCAGAGGTTCTTCGTATCGATCTCGGAAATCTTTGCGACCGCCCAAGTATCCGGGCAGCAAAAAATCGAACAATGACCACAAGTCGGACAGTGCATTTTCCACCGGCGTGCCCGTCAGGATGAACCGCGATGCCCCGCGCAGCGACGCAGCGGCCTTTGCGTTCTGGCTGTCGGGGTTTTTGATGTGCTGTGCTTCGTCGAGGATGATGGTTGAAAACTCATGCGGCTTGAGGTGCTCGATGTCGCGGCGCAGCAGGGCGTAGCTTGTGATGACGAGGTGCGCGGATGGTATCCTTTCAAAGAAGCGAGCCCGATCCGGCCCCGACAATGCGAGTGCATGGAGCTCCGGAAGAAACCGTTTTGCCTCACTCTGCCAATTCCACACGAGCGATGACGGGCAGACCACCAGTGCTGGGCGTGTGTCTCCCGCCAATCGTAACGCCTCGATCATCGCAAGCGCCTGCACGGTTTTTCCCAAACCCATTTCGTCCGCGAGCAACCCGCCTAGTCCAGCGGTAGCCCGCTGAAGCAGCCAACGCGCACCTTCGGCCTGATACGGTCGGAGCTTCGATTCGAGGGTGCCGAGCGGCAGATTGTGGATCGGACTGGACGCTGGTTGGCCGTCCCATTTTGCCAAGCTTGCCTCCAGATAGCCACGTTGGCGCGGATGCACCCGAAACCGACCACGCTCTTGGTGCGGGTCACAATCGCGAAGCACCTCATCCACATCCGCCGTGATTTGCGAATCAATCAGAGCGATTTTTCCACTCTTGAGTTTTACAACACCACTCCCATCGAGAACTCGTTGGAGGTCGGCATGCGAAAAAATCGCCTCAGCTCCTGCGGCGTAATGGACGTGAAAATCCAGCCATCCGGAGCCATCATCCTCAAGGCGGCAAACGGGACGAATCGGAATAAAATCCCGCGTGACATGCTGAAACCGCTCGCCGACATTCACCGTCCATTCTTTTGCAAGCACGGGCAAAACCGAGGTGTGAAACTTGAGAATGGCAGTTTCATTTTTCATCACCGCCTTCCCCTTTTCATCGGCGAACCCGGCGTCCAAGAGCCGCGTCATGACCTGGAGCTCCGCTGCCGGATTTCGCAGTCCCGGTGATTGGTAGGAAAACTCGACGGTTGCCTCCAGATGCCGCAACGAGCCCTCGATGCTCAATCGCACGCTCGGAACTTCGGCGCTCGCTGCGCTGTGGCTCGTGCTGGTTTGCGGGGTAGGGGACGATGCCGTCTTGCGCACATTGGGCGAAATGACCTCGAGGCCCACCGCCATGACATGTGCGCAGATCAATCCGCGCACCTTCGACTCACGGCACGGGCAAAGGTTTTCGATATCGATCGAATTCCGGATGCGTAGCGCGGAAATAAACTCTTTCCCGCCGTCATGAATCCGCCCGCGCAGCATCGGCGAAGCGTAACTTGCATCGGTCACTCGCCCTGCCGCGTGGATTGCGCGCGCTTGCTTCATGGCCGGCCATCCACCGATGGACACCAGAAATTTCTCGGTGATCTCGATCATTGCTTAGCTGAAGAGCCAAGGCAGGCACCGGAAGCAAAGGCTGCGGACAGTGTTTCCGCGACAGTGGCACGATCTGGAATGTCCAGCACGCTGCCGTCTGCTTGGTGCCATTCGAATGACGGTCCCATGGCCGGGCCGTTGAGCACGCAGGCGTTGATGCGGCAGGACCGGATTTGCGTTTTTGCCGCCTGGCGTGCATCAATCCGGCTGCCCGCCTCGAACTTCCAGGCGCAGATGTAGGCGTCCGGAAAGGTTGATCGGAGCTGGCGCAGGACCTTGGGAGCGGGTTTGAGCACAATCCGCACGTCCGGCTCGGAACTCGGGAGTTTTTTGTTAGTTAAAACTTTGCCGTCTGCGTTTTCGATTCGGGCAACGGCGAAATCCGACAGCGCGGCAGCATGGAAGATTGCAGCGACCTTCACGGGTTTTTCTGCAAGCGTTTTGAAGCGTTTGACGAGATCCTGATTGGTTTCAAAGGCAGACCATTGCACGTCGGCGCTTCTTTCAATCATGCACGTGGCACCCGCGCCGATCCATGCTTCGACGTCCGCGCCAACTGCAGCAAGTGCATTGGCGAGCCGGATCGCCAGCTCGCCGCTGGAGCGATTGGTGAGAATCCGCATTTGATCAATCGGCACTGCGGCCGGGCCGCCCGTCACGACCACACGTCCTCTGGAAAATACGCGCCGCAAGAGGCGGCTGGTGAGAGAGGCCGGGTTCATGTGCGCATCTGATCCAGCCTACTCCATCAGGCTTTCGGTTTCAGGTGTGGGAAAAACAGAACGTCCCGGATCGACTCCGCGCCGGTGAGCATCATGACGAGCCGGTCGATGCCGATGCCGATGCCGCCCGCCGGTGGCATCCCGTATTCCATGGCGTCGAGAAATCCGTGATCGATCTTCTGCGTTTCGCCGCCGCTTTGTTGTTCGAGTCGCTCGCGCTGCACGATGGGGTCGTTCAGCTCCGAGTAGCCTGGAGAAATTTCCTGGCCGTTGATCACGAGCTCATAGACATCGACGACGGACGGGTCGTCCGGGTTTTGCTTTGCGAGAGGAACCAATTCTTTCGGGCAATGGGTGACGTAGAGCGGGTCGATGGATTTTTCCTCCACGAGTTTTTCAAAGACATGCTGCGTGAGTTCGAATTCCGCGACGCAGTGCGAGATGTCCAATCCGAGCTCCTTGCAACGGGCGCGTTTGGCGTCTGCATCAAGATTATACCAATCCGGCTGCACCGAACGAATCAAGTTTGCGTAGGTCTCGCGTCGCCATGGGCGGGTGAGGTTGATCGATTTTGTGATGTTTCCGTCGGCATCGCGGTGGTCGATCACGAGGCCACCAGTCACCTCCTGTGCCAGCGCGCAGATCATTTCTTCCACGAGGTCTGCCATTTGTTCGAAGTCGGCGAAGGCCCAGTAGGCTTCGAGCATGGTGAACTCCGGATTATGCCGCCGCGAAACACCCTCGTTCCGGAAGTTCCGGTTGAGTTCGAAAATCTTCGGCATGCCCGCGACGAGGAGTCGCTTGAGGTAAAGCTCCGGCGCGATCCGGAGGTAGAGGTCCATCCCGAGGGCGTTGTGGTGCGTTTTGAACGGCTCGGCAGCGGCACCGCCCGGAATCGCCTGCATCATCGGCGTCTCGACTTCGATGAAACCACGGTCTTCGAGGAACCGGCGGATCCCGCGTACGATCACCGCCCGCTGGCGAAACACATCGCGCGATGCGGTATTCGAAATGAGGTCGAGGTAGCGCTGACGGTATTTCGTTTCCGTGTCCTGCACCCCGTGCCATTTGTCGGGCAGCGGACGCAGTGATTTTGACAACACGGTGAACGACTTCACCTTGATCGTCGGCTCACCGGTTTTGGTGAGAAATCCCTCGCCGTCCACACCGATGAAATCGCCAATATCCAGCTGGTTGAAAAGATGCGCCGCAGCTTCTCCGATCTCTTTCACATGGATGTAAATCTGAATGCGGCCCGTGATATCCGAGATGTCGAGGAAGTGGCTTTTGCCCATGTCGCGGTGCGCAGTGATGCGACCGGCCGCCCGCAATGGTGCACCTTCGGCAAACTTTTCGCGCACAACCTCGACGGTGCCGTCCACGTCAAAGCGCGCGCCAAACGGCTCTGCCCCTGCCTCATTGAGTGTGTCTAACTTTTTGCGTCGAACCGCGAGTAATTCTGTCAGTGAAATCTCTTCCATCGTAGTCCCATGACCTTCGCGGGAATTGCCGCTGTCCTCAATGGAAAAGTGGCACCGCGCAACTTTGCCGGAGCAACGGGGTTACAGCCTCGTAACTAAATAACCAACATCATGAACATAAAATCCCTCATCACAACGTCGGCGATCACCCTCTCGGGAATCGTCTTAATCTCATCATCAGCGATCGCACAGGAAGGGCCCGGACCAGGAAAGCCACCCGGGAAAAACATCTCACCTGAGGAACGCCTCGAGAAAATGAAAACGGACCTAGCGCTCACGCCCGATCAGGCAGAGTCGGTCAAGGGCATCCTCATCGAAACGAAGGGCGCGATGGACAAACTCCGGGATGACTCGAGCTTGTCATCGGACGAGAAAAAAGCCGAAGGGCGCGAGATACTACAATCCTCAAAGTCCAAAATCGACGCGATGTTAACTCCAGAGCAAAAGGAAAAAATGGCGGCGAAGCGCGAAGGTCAGAAGGGTGAAAAGCCAGAAAAGGGTGAAAAACCCGCAAAAAAACTAAAGAACAAAGACAAGACCACCACGGACCAAACGGCTGGATAAGCTCAGCGATAGTCCTCCGATGCCGCTGAAATCGACAGACGGTTTCAAATCACGAGCTAGCATCGAAAAAAAGTTAAAGCCCGGATCGACCAAGTGTTGATCCGGGTTTTTCGCGTTTAGTTGCGAAGGCCGATGGCGCGCGAACCCAACTCCGGAGCCGTTTGGACGCCGTTTTCGCGGCGATTGCAGGCGCAAAATGTATCTTCGCGGAAAAAATTTCCGAAACTGGCATTTCATTTTTCCAAACCTTGCGGGTAGGGAAATACCTCCGGTCCGAGCCCGGTTTTTGCGATCTGACGAATCACGCCGCGTCGGGCGTGGTTCTAGATCTATGTTAGTGCTGCGATCTCACGATCGGGCGCTGTTTTGCGCTCGCGGGAGTCGATTCGATTGCCGACGGTCTGACGCGCTACCCGCGTCCCTGAAAGTAAATCGGCCGCTGATCTGGAGCGGGGGGTCGCCTCGGTTCGGGAAGCCTGAGGAGGCTTGGCGGCTTCTGGTTTCGTTGACGGCAAGATCTCGTTGGCGGCCTCTAGGATGTCCGCTGCGATCATTGTTTGGCGGCCGTGTTCCTGAGCGATGATCTGTGCTGTTTTTGCAAGCTTGGCGATCAGTGCGTAAATGCTCGATCCGAGCGATACCGAGACCCGTCGAACGACAATTTCAAGATATGAGTCACTAACATTGGGAAAGTGGATTGCTGCCACCGCGATCTTTTCTTCGACGGTGATCTCTTCAGGGAGCTCAATAGGCTTCTCATTAAGAAGCCTGCCTTCGAATTGACCGATTGAAAACCCTGTTCGCCGAACGAGGTTCTTTCGACTCTGGGCGTATGATTGAGGTGTTGATATGAAAACAGCCGGGATTCCCTGGTCGATCAAGAGACGGCGGACGAGGTCCAAGCGCTGAGGGCGCGTTGCGGAGGTGATGTTTGCAGGCCAGAGAAAGTGTGCCTCATCAAAAAGCAGTTGAAGCTTCGCCTCAGTTAGCACCTGAGCGATTTTGTCTCGGAGCGTCAGCGCTGTTTCAGCACCCTTGCAGGGTATCCCCAACGCCTTTGCAATAGCCCTGCACAGCGACACCTGGGAGTTGTCATCCGGCGTTTCAACCATTCGACGTATTCCCGGCCGGGCCTCGGCCAAGTTTCGTGCCGTTTCGGTTTTCCCCCAACGGCAGGAACCCGACAACCAGACAGGGTAGCCGGTGCTATAGGATCGTTCTACCCACTTTCGAACGGATTTTGTGACGCTCGTTTCGGCCACCAACTTGTGAGTGACCAATTCCCGCTCGCGCATCCACGCGACCAAATCGACGCAAATCGATGGCAGCAATGCGGGCGGTGTGACCCAGTGCGATCCGTCCGAAAATGCCGACCTATCCTCGATTGCAAATGTGAGGGATGTCGTCCTTGTGATGCAGTTCGCGAACAAAACTTCGCTGCGCTCACAGAGCGCGCGCAAGTAATGAGGCAAGATATCCCGAATTGCTTCGACGATGGCGCTATGTAGTGCCTCCGGAGAGCTGTTTCTTGCCAGCGAGTCGGCCGACGCGGCGATTACCTCCTCTGGGTCGTAGAAGCGTCCGTCAGCGAGCTCCCGCCACCCGGGGGGATTGATGCCGTCGAACTGTCTAACCTCGGGGAATTCTCTCACGAGTCTTTTCGCTGCCTCTACAGTGAACCGGCGCTCGCTCAGTTGGGCTAGAAGGGCTTTCGGTCCAAGGCTCCCGCGCTTCGCATTCACAAAGTCTTCGCAGAATCGACGGAGGCCACCTGCGTAGTTTTCAGGCATGGATACCCACTGAAGGAACCAGAGCACTTCGACAAACTCAGGGTGTGCTCCGATTTGCTCTTCGAGTGGGGGAAGCTCAAAGTTTCGCACGGCGCGAAGCTTCTCAGCGATCTTCAGCGGATCAATAGGGCGGTTGTCTTCATTCATGATGCTTTTCCTCCAGATGCAATAAATTCCTCGGCTTGGACGGTCTCGATCAGATCCTCGAATGAGCGGCCCCAGCTTCCTCCCCGATCGAGCTCGGCAACGACGATCTCTTCGGGAACTCCTCTGGTATCGGCTCCGATTCTGTTGCTCAGCTCACGCGCTTTGGGCTTCAGCTTCTTGCGCTTGGTTTGGATTTCGATTTGCTCAGAAACTACCTTGTTCATTGCTTCACCGGTTGCTCGCTGCTCTGGCGTTCCAAGTCTCGTATTGCTCAATGTGCGATTGGTGATCTTTGGATCGATGATCCGGAAGATATCGCGTCCAGCCTCGGCAAAGCGGCTCCGTTGAGCTTTAGCGATAGCGAAATCCTCATGTTCTGCATTCCGAGCCGGAATCGAATGAGCGACTCCCACACAAAACGGCCGCATTCCCTGCGGATCTGAGGCCGGGTCAGATACAACAACATGATCAGGAAACTTGGGATTGAAGCGGACCTTTACCTTGCGTCCGATCAAGCGCCCGAGTTCGGAGCTGTCAAAGTAGAATCGATGCTCGCCATTGATGCGGATTTTCAGGCCATCATGCGTGACCTTCTGGAGGGATTCTTCAGTGGCTAGCAAATATTCCAAGGATGGCGGCAATACTTGATGCGCTTGGGGCCGATGCAGTTGACGCCAACCCTCAGCTGGTGAAAGTCCTTGGAGTTTCCTGCCGTTCTGAGGCTCGTTTGCGAATCGTAGCCAGACTTCAGCAATTGATTCTGAGTATTGATCTTTACTCAGAAAATGCCGTCTTGGATCGACCTCCGCTTTTCGGGGCTGGTCGAACCCTCGCATCTGTGCGAGGGAGCGCCTGACACCTTCGAAAGCATCGGATTTTTCATCGCGACCGCAATAGCCGGGGAGCGAGGAGGCAATCTCCTGTTCTGCGCCAAAGGCACGCTCAATCGGTTTCGACTTTGGTGTATTTGACCTTCTGATCGTAATCCCATTACTTGCGAAGCCGTCCATTATCGAAGACCAGGCGACAAGCTGTTCGATCGTCTTCGCCTTCCAAATGCCGTTCTCGAAAAGTAAGGAATGAAATGGTAACCCGATGCGAGGATCCAGACATGTCTGGACGATCAGCTCACGAATATGACGGCTGTTATAAGTTGGGGTCGATAGAACGAGTAGGGAGAGAGGGTAATCGGTCCGGCTGTCGATCAGGGGAAGGATTTGCGGACGGTAAATGTTGAACCGCATCCCCTCATAGATGTAGCGGCCGTCTGGTGCCTCGTCCCAAACGTAGTGGTTGGCGGTTTCGTCATCGCTACCAAATTCATCCCCTGCCATCACACCGGACCAATCTAGGCTGAAGCTTGCTCGTCCCAGGCGTGCGGCTTTTGGCCCTCGTGCAAGTGCGTTGGTCGCCTTGATCAATGGCGCGACCTGAAGGCGAATTGATTCAGGAACGTAAGATTTCCTTGTCCGTGGGTTGTAGTGAAAATAGCTCCGATATTCTTCAGAGAACTGATAGAAGACGCCGTCCCAAATCGCCTTCGAGCCCATGTAAAGGAACCGATGCGCAAGGGCGATGTTGCCATCGTGACGCCGTGCAATCTTAGTCAGGAGCTCCACATCTGCCGTGAAGTCCGGTTTCTGTCTGCGACCGGAGCGCAATTTCCGGGAATCTTGGATCGCGAGGAGCCCTTCCTTTTCTGCAATCCCAATCTTTTTGTTGAAGCCTTTGGTGAAGCTTTCCTCGGACGATGCCATCCATGGCGCGAACTTCGAGCAATGTTCTCGGAGCGTGCGCTTGGCGGCCTTTTCCTTGGAGCCGTCATCGATCAATTCAAAGTAATTCTCCACCGCTGCGCGCCAAACCATCGACCTGTCAGATGGCGTAGGGTGTGCGGCATCAGCCACTGAGTTGATGGCGTCCGAGAGCGTATCGAGTGATGCGCCGCCTCTAGCCTTCGTGCATGGCTGAAGGTCTATCTTCTTTCGAAATACCTTCGGGAGGTAGATTTCGAGCCTGTCAAATTGCTCAAGTCCACGATCTCTTTCGGCGACCATGCTGGCTAGATTCTCAATCTGCCGGTTCGAGATCGTGGGCCGCCCCATGACCTTGCAGAACTCGCTTGCTGTCTTGTTCCGGAGATCTGCCCGATTTGCGTCTAGGTTGCCCCAGCTTTCCAGATACGGCCGCAAGACGGACCGTAGCCCTTGAGCGAACTGCACGTCACGTTCATGGATCATATTAATCGCTAGACCGGGCGTCCACGGCTCTACAGGCCTGCTGAGAGCGTCAATAAGGCTCCGGAAGCCGCATTGCCGCGCAAGATCATGAATCCGAGTAAGAAGGGCTTCAGGGATCACTGATACATCCCATCCATCAGTTTCGTTGCCGCTGACAATAACTCGGCGCGAGGGCTTGACCGAAGCGAGAAGGGTTAACACCTTCCGCTTCGAAAGCCCGGATGCGCGTGCGATCTGCGACGCAGAGAATGCGGGTGTATTCGCAGTCATCTCAAGCGCGACCCTCCGTATTTGAACCCGTTGATGATGGGTCTAGCTTGCTCAGAATTTTCGCTCGCTCTTGTTCGTTTCTAGCGAGCTTTTTGATTAAGAGCTTCCGGTGGCTTCTGCGGTATGCAGTCCTCTTGGAGAAGCTGGGTTCCACATGTTCGCATGCCCGGTTGATCGTGACGCGTTCCGTAATTGCCCGCTCCTCGATCTTGGCGATTTCGGCATCACTGATCCTGCGTTGGCCAGGCTTCCAAGACCGCACCAGTGAGGCGTAAGAGCGGGTCTGACTCCAACGGGAGTGAAGTCGGTAAAATGTTGCCCGGGCAACCGATACCGCACGCTTTTTTGCTTCCCGTCGAAACGATGGGTAGAGTCTCGATAGCGGGCCACTTGACCGTAGAGGCTCGATTTTGACAAACAGCCGATAGAGGAATTTCGCTCTGTCGATCTCGTTCATCCTTACGGCCTTTTTTGAAGTGCGATTCATCGGGTCAGCTAAACTCCTCAAGGACATCCAAGGCTATTTCTAGGCCGTTAAACGCGCTGAGAGCGCAATCGATTGACATTGCGTATTGCGCCAACAAGCTCAGCGCGATTTCTTTGCTGCTTTCGCAAATTGGCTCGAAGTGCTCTCGGTAAGTGGGCGGAAGCGTTTCGAGATGAGCCTCCATGGTAGCTATGAAGGAAGCAGCGATCAGCCGATTGTCGATGCAGCGCGAGCTAAATCCGGGCTTAAATTCGTCGATCTGCCGACGCAATTCAGCGATCGCTTCAGGTGTTAATTTACTCATATTGCTTCCTTGCAAGGTGGTGAAATGCGTTCAAAGAAGGAGCCCGCTCCATACATGTCACTCGCGAACGGCCCCCAATCAGACCGGGTAAGGAGCGGGCTCAAGATCATAGCTTTTTCGTTTCTTCGATCAGTGCCCGACGATCTTGCTCGGGTAGCCTTTTGACGAGATGGAGAATGATCCTCCGGAAGTTTGGAGGGTCGTATTTAGCTGTTTTCGCCAGATACCCGAGCACGCTCCTGCTCGTCACCCTGTGGTGGGCTCGGGGGCTATCTCCTTGGTGAGTTTCGAGGGTTCCTTCTTCGATCAGCTTGTAAACAGAGTCTTTTCCGCACACGAGATGGCTTGCCACTTCGTCGACCCGTAACAGCGGCTTCTGCGTGCTCAGCAGGAAGCGGAAGTGGTCAGCGTCGCGAGCAGTTTCGGCCCTATCGGAGTTGGACGTGTCTCGGTGCATCGTGCCTGGGAATTACCCTGCAACTACGTTGAATCGTTCGACGCCGGCGGTGTTGGTTACCTTCAGATCGACAGCCCAATCGTTTTGGACCATGAGTCGGCGGCCATCCTTCGATACGACGGCGCGGAAGGGATTCGTCTGATCTCGCTTGCGGAACGTCTTCATAAAATCCGGAGAACGGCGGGTGGAATTTTGCGACCTCGCAAAGATGAGAATCGAATCTTCTGGGAACATGAATTCGATTGCTTCGTCAGCTCCGAGGTCCGCATCGTCGATCAGGCTATAGTTAGCTTCGAACTGTGCGCCGGTGTGAAACAGGTTCGGATGCGTCGCCCAGGAAATACTTGTTCCTGCTTTCTCCCTGACAATCGGGTGATGTTTGAACTCGTGCCAGGCAACTGCACCAAAGGCCACTGCAAGGCTCTCCGAACGCGCTTTCTTCGCGAGCTTCAGGAGCTCATCATCGATTAGTTTAATCGGGTCGTCTGCATCTCCGAAAGTCAGCGTTTCACCTGCTCCAGCGGCGGCGAATGCGACCTGTATCGTCTCGAACGCGAGCACCTGAGCTTGAACGTCTGCGAGAAGATCAAGTGCGTCCGGAATCAGCCATTCGAAATCATCTTCCTGACTCAGATCGATGTTCGTATCCACTGCATGCAAGATGCAGGCGTATCGCTCATCTTCAGCGGCGATTTCAAGTTGGACAGCCTGGCCATTCAATTCCCTGCGTGTTGATGGCAGAGTGAGACGGCTGTCTCGGGTGTATTTTGCGAAGAACCCGTTCACACTCCCCACCTCCACAGTGGGAGCTAGGAGTTTTTGAATCGACCGCGCAAAACGCACCTCTGCGCTCGTTGCGTATTCGTTAAGGAAAGGCTGGTTCGTGATGGCGGACAGTTGATTAGACATATGTTTGTTGAAACGGTTGGGTTTACTGCGGGATGGGTTGCTCTAGTTCATTCAGCAGGCGGCTGCACGAATAGGTGATTCGATGGGCTGCCCCGACGCCTCCCCAAATCCCAATGCGTTCGTGAATGCCTCGGAGGATTGGGAAGATTTCAGCCATTATCTGCGCGTCGTCTTCTGACTCGCAGAACGGGCGGATAGCGTCAGAGATCCTTTTCACAAGACTCTCGTACGCCACATGAAGCGCGACATCGCGTGCTTTTCCGTAGAGCGAGACGAGATCGGCAAGTTGCCCTTCGACTTCGCGAACTTCGGCGCAAATAGCGTTGATGGTATCGACCATCTCTCGATGGCGATCACGGAGCGCCCTTTCTTCGTCATCTGGTGCGTGAGCGCCAAATTGACTCGCGCGTGCGGAAAGCGCCTCGTCAAGATATCCGAACGCTTTGCCAAGTCGCCGATTGATCATGTCCAAGAGTTTTGGGGAAATCGCTCGAAGTTCCTGCCGGAGGAGCTCGTCTTTGGCTTTTAGTTCAAGGATGTTTTTCGACATCGCTCGCATGTTGCTGACCGTTTCGGGATCAGGCGTGAGCGCCTCGGGCGGCGTCTCACGGACTTCTGTTTTTTGAGGTTTGGGCATGGTCTTTGGTGGTTTGTTACGGGTGATTGATTGCGCTTTTGACTGACGGACGTTCGATCCCCACCGCCTTGCGGAGGGTTTCGAAGCCGATTCGCGACGACGTGACGCCTCCGACGTAGTTCCGGATTGTGCTGATGTTCAAGCCGGTGAGACGGCTGAGGTGGATTGGGTGAAGTCCCTGCCGAGTCATCGATACGCGGACTTCGCGAATCTCTGCCTCGGCAAGATTTTTGGGTTGGTGGTTTTTTATCACTATGTCCTTTTTAGTCGTAAATGTCCTAATAGTCAATTTTTATCAATGGATCATCTTGAATTTTCGGTCTACGAAGGAGAGGTGCCGAGACCTCCAAAAGACGCTGAAGACTCCCCGCTCACGGATGAAGAGCGGGCTATTTGCCTTCGTTTCAGGCAGGTTCGTTTCGACCTTGGGTTGAAACAGATCGCAATTGCGGATAAGCTTGGGATTTCTGTTTCCCGACTTAAGAGTTACGATAGAGCGAGGTCACCAATACGCTTCGGTATCGCACTCGATATGTGTCGTGCCTTCAATGTGTCGCTTAGATGGATCGCCGCTGGACAAGGCAGACAACAGCCGTATTTCAGGATTAGTGGTTCGTGGATTGCCAGAATTCCCCGATCTCTTCTGCTGAGCCGTGTATATCACCGGCTCTTGAAATCACCGCTTAAGGCGACAGAAGAAGCGGCTCTCGCGTACGCTGAATCGGCGAAAACAGGAGACTCGACGCCGGTCCTTGTTCCGGGTTTCGCCGTCGGTGCATTGAAGCACGAGAAGGATCGCAAGTTGCAAATGGCACTCTCCAGCGAGATTTCAGCATTCATTCGCAGAAGTCGAAACGCCGAGATCGGCGTTTTGATTTCAAAGATTCGTGAGGGGCTTGGCGGGATGTCGAAATATTCTGAAGCGATAATTGCCAACTTTTTGACCGAACATGAAGCTGGAGAAGACCAGCAAACTGATGAAGAACTTACTGACGAAATCAGATCAAAGCTTGAGATGTCGGAGCTTGAATGGAAGCGGGCCATTGTGCGTGATCGAGGAAGATACAATGGCGAGGAGTGAGATTTTGCTTGCTCATCTATACGACGTGTCGTATAGATGAGCCCGAAAAGTGCCGGGAAGGTGTTAGCGCACCCGCCCGGCTATCACAGACAACCAACCCTTAAAATCAGTATGTCCATGACAACAAAAAACCTATCAGAACGAACATGCGCCAGCAAACCAAAGCCGAATGCATTGCGGAGCGGCTCAAAGAAGAACGCCGCCGTCTCGGTCTCTCCCAGAGCGAAGCGGCCATTAAATGGAAAGTCAGCAAGCGCACTCTCGAAGCGTGGGAGCAAGGCCGCCGGGAGCCAAGAGGACTTTACCTGGAGGCGGTTGAAAGAATCCTCAAGGCGTCAAAATAAAGTATCCGTCGAATTCACTGCTGACGAGTGGGCCGATATCCGGAAGTGCGCCCGGGCCGATGGCAAACCTCCTGCAGAATGGCTGAAGGCTTCAGCACTTTCATGGGTGCCAGAAACCCTTGAATCGATCCGGAGAGAGGGGCTGTCAGAGGCCGAGAGGAGCCAAGAGGCCGCCGGAATAGCTCAGAAGCTTGGTGCCGTAATGTCCCCTACCAGTCTTGTTGGGCTCAGTTTCACGGACGACGAAAGACGCGCAATCACACTCTGTGCTCTTTGGGAGGGAATAGACTTCGGAACCTTGTGCCGTGCATCGATCTTCGCCTTCATCGAAAGTAGCTTTTCGGAAATGGAGCGGTGCGCGGAACCTGTTGGCCGGGCGGGGAACATTACCCCGACTGAGAGAGCGTGGGCGGCCAAGATTTATGTTGAGGCTACTCCAACCCTTGCGAGACTGGGCTGGGATGGAGACTCTTTCACCCCTTCGCCTGCGTCCCTTCCAGACCGCCCCTTCGACGAGAATGACGACTCCCGCCGCCACTGCGACGCGGATGCTATTAACTGGCGGGATCTCCTGATTCAGACTCTAAACTTGAAGCCGGTGCCCGGAACAAGCCAAATCACTGACAGCCAAATCGCGAGTTCGCTTCCGAGCCGCTGATAAATCGTCCGCAAGGAAAAATGTAAGCGGGTGTCCACTGTCATGCAAACTGTTGTCAGAATTGCGGGCAAGGACGCCCGCCTTACAGCAAACGGATGGAAATCCGGAGACGAATCCCTGGACAAGCTATGTCGGGACGTCATGTGTTTAGGGCTCGGTGGATTCCACTACGATCCGAACCCGGCCAAGGCGGCCGCCATGAAGCTCGCCACTGCGTTAAATGGCGAGATACTGTCCGTCGAGGAATCCAACGATCTCACGGAGATTCCCCCCGACGCTATTCCGTAAGCGGAGAGTTGTTCGTGTCTGGTCAGCAAAAAGCCGGTCAGGAAATGCATTTTCTTTCCGGCTTTTCTGCGTAACATCCCGACAGATGAATGCCCGGAAAAATGATCCAGTGCAAACTGGAACAATTCACCGCACCGCTCAGGAGCGAGTGCCCGTGGAGGTTGTTGATGTGGAGGGTTTTTATCGGTTTATTGGGCAGCCGCGAAAGGTAGTGGTTTGGTTCTTCGCCCTGTGGTCATGTCCTTCAATGTTACTCGGCCACCGACTGCGGAAAATTCCGGCTGAGATTTTGGAGAAATTGCCTCTGAAGGCCTACGAGTTTCCGACTGTCTCCTTTGACTTGGACATCCACTCGAAATTCAGAATCAACGATTTCCCGACCCTTGTTCTTTTCGATCACGGGCAGGAGACAAATCGCCTTGTTGGGCTGCATTCACACGAGAAGGTCATGAGCCTACTTGAAACCTAGACGACTGAGTGATGAAGTTCCTTAAACGCTGCCTTTAACCAGAGAATCAAAGATATGTTATCAATCGAACTGTTCGAACAATTGGCAGCAGAAGTGGCCACCCTAAACGCGATCTCCCTCGAGGAAGCTGAGCGCATCGTCGCCTTGATCGGTGACACTCCTGAAATCGACGAGTTTGGAAACGTGATCGTTGACGGTCGCCATGTGAAATTACCGCCGGATGATTGATTCGTCAGTCGGCATCGTGGCAGGCGACCTCTTGCCCTTGGAGCCTTTTTAAAGCGGCCTGAGCTCTATTCGCGCCAACTGAGGCCCTTCTCAGTGCCTGCGTGTTTCGAACATTGGTAAAAATCAGTGTGGAATTCAATTTATGGTCTTGATATCGTGAAATAACACGCGTGTAATATCGCGATTCCAAGTTAGCGATTAGTTGCTAGCGCTTGTCTTTCGACCATGAATACATCTGTCCTAATCAGGATCGGTTCCACAGCCGACACTGCCGCCATCGACCGCACCACCAGCGCGCTCGGCAAGGCCGAGGCCGCAGCCGATGATTTTGTGGAGTCCATCAAGGCCGGTGTAGGGATCGACATTGGCGGACGCATCGTCAACAGCATCGCTCAGATCCCGCAGGTCCTCAAAAGCGCCATCGACCGAGGCGTCGAGTTTAACTTCGCCATGGGCGACGCCGAGATCGCCATCGGCAACGTCATACAAAAGTTTCAGGGCCTCGACAAGGAAGCGGCCAAACGCGAAGCCGCCAAAGCGATGCAACAGATCATCGATCTGGAGCCGAAGGCTGCAGGCACGCTGCAGACATTGGTCGGAGGATTTATGTCCTCCACTGCCAGTGCGCAAGAGGCCGGTGTCAGCATCTCCGACAACATCGAGTTGGTAGGCAAACTCGCCAATTCGATGGCAAACCTCAATTTACCCGAGGAGCAGCTCAATCAAGAGCTCCGAGCCATTTTCTCGGGCAATATCACCTCGGATTCGGACCTCGCAAAACGGCTTGGAATCACAGGACCGGCAATTGCTGCCGCAAAAGAGGCTGGGACACTCGTCGAGTATCTCAACCAAAAAATCGGCAATCTCGGCGATGCCGGCGACTCCGCTGCAGTCCGCATGTCCAGCATGCAAAGCGCCATTGATAAAGCACTCGGTGAGTTCGCTAAGCCGATTAGTGATGAGCTGCTCAAATCTTTCGAACAGCTGACCGCAGCCATCAGCTCACCTGAAGGAAAACAGGAGCTCAGGGAATTGGGCTTTGAAATCGCAGGCGTAGTAAAGACGGGCGCTGACTTGCTCGAATGGGCTTTGAAAAATGGAGACGCATTGATGATCGTTGCAAAAGGAGCCGCCGCTCTGGGGATCGCGCTGGCAGCCATCAAGATCAGCCAGATTGTAATAGGAATGGGATCGTGGGTCGCTAGCCTGGTCAGATCTAAGGTCGCTTTAGACGCAGAGACCGCTTCACTAGCCAGAAACACCGCAGGGCAAGCGGCCAATGCAGCCGGGCGGAACGCGTCCAAAGGCGCGGGTGGGTTCCTTGGCAGACCCGGCAACCTTGCTGGAGCAGCATCACTTGGCGTCGGAATAGGGACCGTCGGGCTCACGGCGGCCTTGGGCTACGCCGCCGAGGTCAATGCGCAGTCTGCGAAAAGCGAAGCCCTCGGCCAAAGTATAAGCAAGCTCGGCAGCCAATACGCCGCAGCCATCAAGGGTGCATCCTCCGTGGCAGAGCGTGAAGAGATCGTATCCGGAATCACCGCCGACATCGTCAAGCTCCGTGAGCAAATGGTAGACGCCAGTGAGGAAGACGCCGAAATGATCGTGAGATCGATCACGCTTCTAGAGAAGATCAAGACCATCGCCGGGAACATCACCGACGAGAAACTCAACGCCGCCCAAGCCGACAAAGAAGCGGCGACCGCTGCTGCCGAGCAAGCGGCGAAAATGAAGGAAAACGCTGCTGAGTTTGAGAAGTTCCGAGCTGCTAGAGTCGCGGAACTGAATGAACGTCAGCAATCCCGATTGAACGAATCGCTCATCAGTGGAGCTGATCAAGCCGCGACACGCGGAGAGGACTCTGATGCACTGCGAGTGCGAGCCGAGGAGCTACGTAAAAAACTCGGTGAGCTGCCCGAGATAACCGAGAACTCAGATCCAAAACTCGCCGAGGCCCGTGCCGCAGAAAGAGACAAACTCGAAACTCAGATCGAGCAAATCGAATCCGCAGAATACGACCGAGTTGAGAAACTCGCCGCTGCAAAGAAGGAAGCCGACGACAAAATCAAAGCCGAGCGCATCAAAATGCTCCAAGAGGAACTGGCCCACGAGGAAGCGATCAGTAACCGGAAGCTTTCCACTATCGAGCATAGCGGAGCCGAGGAAACCAAAATCGCCGAAGCCCGCAAACGTGAGGAAGACGCCATCGCCGCCAAGCGCCTTGCCATCGAAAATCAGATCGGAGCCCTCCAGGGTGAAAGTGCTATTGCCGCCGCCACTCGCCTCGCGAACTACGATGCCGCATCCATCGGACGCGACGCATCACTCGCCCGCGACACAGCGCCTGATCCGACTTTCGACCAGTCTGGCACCCGTGGCGGTCGCCGTGTCGTCGGCACCGATGGCAGTGTGCTCCGCGACGCATCCGGCACCCTCGGCAACGGAGTCGCCGCCTCCCGCCTCGGCACCCTAAGCACCCCACTCGGCTCAATGCTTGGCGGCCCCAGCGTCGGCCCCGTAGCCCTCCGCCAACCTCGCATCACACCCGGCGGAGCACTAAATGACCCTCGGTCGGGTTTCGCGGATGGTGAAGACGGATCAGCTTCGGAGTTCGGCGCGTCATCTGCGAGGAGTGATCCTGCGACAAAGTTCGAGTCAGCTTCATCAAAAACCATTCAATCCTTGGATCAGACGAACACTCAAATGTCTCGGCTTGCGACGGTGATAGAGTCATCTGGCAATATTACCGCCGGAATTCTTCAGACGAGTGGTGGTATAATCGAGAAGACGTTGGCCATAGTTCAGTCTCAACAAAAGTTGCTGACGAAGGTCTCAGCCGACCTCAATAAACTATCCTCTCGGGTCACCAACCTGTAAACACCTTGGGGCGTTTCAGATTTCAGCCCCCATGCATTGCCGCTGCAATTCATGTGCAACCGCTTTGCAGCGATCATTCAAGCGCTTCTATTCAAAACGCGATCCCTGGTTTCAAACAAACGCGCACACCGCACACCCTGAACGTTCGCTGAGAAAAATTCCGTTTTTCCGGTAGGAATTTCAAAATACAGAGAAAAGCGGCTTGATGGGAATTTCCGCGTCGACCTTACGTTTGTGAATCACCGGAAATCTTTTCGACGAACGCCAAATCGGTCGATCCTCCCGCAAGCCTTTTGTTAAAGCCATTTAAGGCCAATTCAGGTGTTTTAAGGCAATTTCCGCAAACGGAATTCTTTTCAGCGAATCCTCAAAAAAGATTTCTTCCGTCTCAAATTGCAGCTTGACCATCAGGCGCAAAAGTGGTGGAAAGTGGGGTGTTGTGGCAAAAAGTGTCGTGTAATACCTAAATTCGAAATGTCGAAGGAATCTCCAGTCGGACCCATTTACTCGGGCGCATACAAGCGGTCGATGGATGCGAAGAACCGCGTCACGATTCCGTCGAATTGGCTTTCAGGAGATGAGACGAAATTTCACGCGATTCCGGATTCCAATAAGCAATTCCTGATCGTGATGCCGCCTGAGGAGTTTGATCAGATTGAGGGTCGCATTCAGGCGAGCAGCGCATCTGCGGCCGACAAAAGAGCGACGATTCGCCAGTTTTACTCAGACGCGCGCGAAATCATCACGGACAAGCAGGGGCGTGTTTTGCTGCATGATGAGCATTGCAAACGCACGGACCTCAGCGGCGAAGTGATGATTGTTGGGAGCCGTAGCCGGTTTGAGATTTGGAGTAGCGCACGATGGACTGAAACGACGGAAAGGCAACTGCCCGTGTATCAGAAAGTCGCGGAATTGATCGGACTGTAGGTAAGAAAAAACGCCAACCATGGAGGCAAGCAAAGAATGAGAGGACTCGCAGGGTGACCAAAGGAGGCCGCAAGTTTTTTATCGGATTGAAGCCGACGAAAGACGCGAACGGCAAGCCAATGGGCTCCGCAGTAATCGAACTCAAGCCGCGCAACGCGTATGAACTGCTTGGACTTAGAAGACCCACTAGATTTGCTTTTGGAAGACAGTGACTTTCTTCCCGATATGACTGACTATCACACTCCAGTGCTCGCGGAGGAGGTGGGCGCATTCTTGCGTCCAGCCCCCGGAATCCTATATTTGGACGGCACGTTGGGCGGCGGCGGACACTCTGAGATGCTGCTGAATGCGGGAGCGTCGGTGATCGGATTTGACCGGGATGCCGACGCTATCGCGCACGCGACCGAGCGCCTCGCAAAGTTTGGGACTCGATTTGCGGCCATCCAGGCAAACTACTCCCAAGCAGACTCGATTCTGGAGAGGCTGGGTGTGTCGGCACTCGGCGGGGCTCTTTTGGATATCGGAGTTTCATCGCACCAACTCGACGAGCCATCGCGGGGATTCTCGCTGTTGCATGATGGTCCACTCGACATGCGAATGGGCCGGGACGCTGTCTCCAAGGCGGCTGATATCGTAAATGAGGCACCTCCAGAGGAACTCATCCGCATCTTCCGCGACTACGGTGAGGAGAGGGCGGCATCCCGCATCGCAAACCATTTGGTGGAACTTCGAGTAAAAAGACCGTTCGCCACCACCGGTCAACTCGCAGATGCGGTGGCACAGGTCCTGCCGCGAACCGGGAAGCGTCACCCAGCCACGCGGATCTTTCAGGCGCTTCGGATCGCCGTAAATGATGAACTTGGCGCTCTCGAACGCGGATTGAAAGTCATTGGTGATCGCCTCGCACGGGGCGGAAGGTTTGGTGTGATCACATTCCATTCCCTCGAAGATCGGATCGTCAAACATTGGTTCAAACAACATAGCGCGGAATGGCTGGACCGACCGGAATGGCCTGAACCGCGAAAAAATCCCGATCGCATTTTCAGACTGCTCACTCCCCACCCGATCGACCCATGCCCGGATGAGGTCGACCTCAACCCACGCGCCCGAAGCGCGAAATTGCGTGTCGTCGAACGACTATAACTCAACTCCTCTTGCCATGAATACCATCACTCGCAGACCATCCAATCGGTTACAGATATCGAAAGTCCTGGCTACCCTGGTTACCTTGGTAATCATTGGTGTCGTGGCGGTTTTCTATGTTTCGTTGAAAATCGAACAACACGCCCTCGGTGAGCGCATGCGCGAAACCGAGCGTATGGTGCGCGAGTTGCGCTCCCAAAATCAGGATCTAACCAGCCGTATTGCAAGCCTCTCATCGCGTGTTGCCCTCCGAAGCCGCATGGACAGTGGTTTCGTAGCCCTTGTTCCCGTGCAAAACACCGCGATTGCGCGCCTAACACCTCCCGCTGTCGCAGCGGCAGATGGTGTGGTGCGCACCGCGGCCAACCAAGTTCTGATTCAGTGAGGTGGAATGCACGAACACGAATCACCATAGCGGGTGCCGTCGTCGGAATTGTCTTTACGGCATTTTCATTCCGGCTCGTGCACTTAAGTGTCGCAAGGCACGATGAATTCTCAGCACTTGCAGCGGAGAAAAATTCGATTCGCCAAACAATCCATGCCCGGCGGGGCTTGATCGTTGATCGAAATGGCGAGCTCCTTGCCGAGAATGCGCCGATCCGAACCGTGGTAGCGGATGGCTCACACATCGAAGACCCGCGCAAACTCGCAGAAGTCGCCGCTCCATTTCTTGAGATGGATGTAGCTGAGCTAACCGAAAAACTTTCGACCGAGAGAAAGTATTTGGTGATCCGGCATGGATTGCCCGCAGGACGTGCGATCGAGTTGCAGAAAACCCTGCAGGCACAGCGACTCCGTGGATTATACTACGAACACGACTTTCGCCGCGTGCACCCGAACGGCAGCATGCTAGCCCATGTGCTGGGATTTCTTGACCACACCCGCGAAGGGATTCAAGGGATCGAACTCAGCATGGAGGAGTTCCTGAAGGGTGAGGACGGATTTCGACACATCGAACGCGATCGAACCGGACGGGAGCTCGTCGTTTATCGCGGACAGGAACGCGCACCGCGCGACGGAATGAACGTGCATCTTACGATCGACATGAATTTGCAGGCGATCGTCGAAGAGGAGTTGGACGCGGCAGTCGCAGAGATCAAACCGAAGACTGCGATTGCAATTCTCATGGATCCTAAGACGGGCGATATCCTTGCGATGGCAAATCGGCCAACGTTTCATCCTGACGCCATCGCGGAAGCGGACTCGGAACAAATGAAAAACCGCGCGATCATCGACATGGTCGAGCCGGGGTCGATCTTCAAAATCGTCCCCATTGGCGGCGCCCTCAACGAGGGGATCGTGACGACAGAGACTAGGATCCATTGTGAAGGTGGTCAGTTTGCGTACGGCGGGAAAATCCTCCGTGACCACCACGGCTACGGACTCATGACGCCGCATGAAATTATGGTGAAATCCTCGAACATCGGATGCGCCAAGCTAGCCCTGAAAATGGGCGACAATGTGTTTTACGAGTATGTGAAACGCTTCGGCTTCGGCGAACGCACCGGGGTCGAACTGCCCGGGGAGATCGCCGGAATGGTCAACCCGCCCGCCCGTTGGGATAAACTTACCATCACCCGTATGCCGATGGGACATGCCGTAGCAGTGACTCCAATCCAAATGGTCATGGCCATGGGAGCAGTTGCTAATGGAGGAAAGCTAATGGCCCCTCACATCGTAAAGGCGGTGTCGGATAGTGACGAAAACATCATCCGTGAGTTTCCCCCGACCGTCGTCCGGGAAGTCGTAAATCCCGAAACCGCAGCGATTCTCAACGAAGCACTCGCGGAGGTCGTCACGCCGCGCGGAACGGCAATTTTGGCCAAGGTTGACGGCTTTCGCGTCGCCGGGAAAACCGGCACCGCTCAGAAAGTGGACCCCAATGGCGGTTACACGCCCGGCAAGTATGTCGTTTCATTCGTGGGATACATGCCAGTGGAGGACCCTGCATTTGTCGCCATAGTTATGATCGATGATGCAAGCGTGCCTTCGAACTTAAACTATGGCGGATTGGTCGCGGCGCCGATTTTCTCTCGCATCGCCGATCGAGCAGCGCGTTATCTCGATCTCCAACCGGTCCTGCGGGCCGAGCCGGTTATTCAGGCGGCTAACACTCGGGGGACAACACCATGATCTCGAATCTCAAATCGTTGTTGGCGGCTGCAGATATTCACCCACCCTCCGGAGCTGATGAAATAGCCATTTCGGGCCTCTGCTACGACTCACGGCGTGCCGAACCGGGTTCGCTCTTCTTTGCCTTGGGAGGGCTTTCGTCCGATGGAAACCAATTTGTAACCGACGCAGTGAAGCGCGGGGCCGTTGCGGTCGTAAGCGAACATGCGCATGACAACGTCACTGTGCCCGTTGCCCGTGTTGCCTCGGCGCGCGCAGCCATGGCCGATGTCGCCGCTGCGTTCTACGGCTATCCATCCGCTGACCTCCGATGCGTCGCAGTGACGGGAACCAATGGGAAAACGACTACCGCTTTCCTTGTGAAACATATTTGCGAATCCGTGATGATGCGATGCGGGCTCGTCGGCACTATTCGTTACGAGGTCGGTGGGGAATCATTGCCCGCACGTCGCACCACCCCGGAATCTGTCGATCTACAAGAGCTACTCGCAAGAATGCGTGACTCGGGAGATCGCGCTGTGGCGATGGAGGCGTCGAGTCATGCAATTGTCCAGCAGCGCGTGCGCAATGTCCAATGGGACGCGGCAGTCTTCACCAACTTGACACAGGATCATCTCGACTATCACAAGACGATGGACGCCTACTTCGATGCCAAGGCCAGTCTCTTTGATGAGATGTTCAAGCAGAAGGCAAAGCGCGGTAAAGCAATCGTCAACATTGACGACCGATACGGTGGATTTTTGCTCGAACGCATCCCGGGTCCTATCAAGCCGATCACCTACGGACAGGCGGTGCGAGCCGACTTCCGGGCATCGGATATTCGTTTTGACCTTCATGGTACGCGGTTCCAACTCGAGGCAAAAGGGCGGCAGTATCTGGTTCGCTCGCCGCTCATTGGGATGTTCAATGTTTACAATGTGGTTGGAGCCATTGCGGCAGCCTCCGCAGTGGGTATTGAGATACGCAAAGCCATTCAAGCGGTCGCCACGGCACCACAGGTTCCAGGCCGATTGGAACGCGTGTCCGGGAAGCGAGCATTCCAGGTTTTCGTGGACTACGCGCACACCGATGATGCGCTCACCAATGTCCTCAAGACCTTGCGCGACCTCGGCCCACGCCGAATCATCACCGTGTTCGGATGTGGCGGTGACCGTGACCGAGCCAAACGTCCTTTGATGGCACGAGCCGTGGAGGAGTATTCCGACCATGCTATCATCACCTCGGACAACCCGCGGAATGAAGACCCATCGGCGATCCTCAAAGACATTCAATCCGCAATGCGCGGCTCCGCACATGAGACGATCTTGGATCGAGCAGATGCAATCTGCCGGGCAATCCAGGTGGCTGGCGCCAATGACATCGTCCTCATCGCCGGCAAGGGCCATGAGGATTATCAGGAAGTCGCCGGAACGAAAACGCCCTTTGATGACGCGAAGGTGGCACGCCGTGCTATCGATGCCAAACCTACCCAACAGGCTGAATAGGTATGGACGCCATCACTATTTCTTCATTGGCTGAGTATGCGGGAGGAACGTTAAGCAGGACCTCCGGAGACACCTTTGTCTCGCGGTTTTCGAAGGACACCCGATCGATTGAGGCAGGTGATGTTTATGTCGCACTGCGCGGTGAAAACTTCGACGGCAACGCGTTCCTCGAGGAAGCCATACGCCGTGGTGCAGTGGCTGCCATCGTAGATGCAGAGCCATCTTGCGCGCTACCGGTTGGCTTTCCAATCATCCTAGTCGATCACACACTGAACGCGCTACATCGCATCGCCGCCCACTGGCGCGACGACCTCGACCTGAAGGTTGTCGGGGTCACTGGTAGCAGTGGCAAAACCAGCACCAAAGAGCTAACGGCCGCAGTGCTTGCGGTGCGCTATCAGGTCGCTAAAACGCGTGGCAACCTCAATAACCACATCGGCGTACCACTCACGGTTCTCGACGCGAGTCGATCTGACCAAATGGCCGTCTGGGAAATGGGAATGAACCATGCCGGTGAAATTGCACCGCTCGCCTTTCTGGCCCGTCCCCACATTGGGGTCATTACCAATATCGGAGTTGCGCATATAGAATTTTTTAAGAATCGCGAAGCAATCGCGTCTGAAAAAGCCGAGCTCCTTCGCGCACTTGATTCTACCGGCGTCGCCATCATCCCAGACGCAGATGACTTTGCCGACTATCTCGCAGATCAGACATCTGCGCGTGTGGTACGCGCAGGAATTGGCTCCGGTGAAGTGTGGGCGGAGGACGTCGTTTTGCAGGCAGACGGTTCACGATTTACTCTGCATGGATGCGGTTCGTCTTGCATTGCTCGTCTGCCTGTGCCCGGCGAGCACATGATCAAGAATGCGCTGCTCGCAGTCGCGGCTGGGATCGAATCTGGTTTGTCCTTGGAGGAGTGCGCCGAAGGACTCGCCGCGGCACGTTTGACCGGGGGACGACTCCAACAGCAAACAGTCCGCGGTGTCCGAATCATTGATGATACCTATAACGCAAACCCAGACTCGATGGAGGCCGCCCTCGCCACGCTTGCCAGCGTATCTGGCAGCGGGAGATCAATCGCAGTCCTGGGAAAAATGGGTGAGCTCGGCTCTTACGAAAAAGAAGGTTACCAACGCGTGGCAACGGCCGCCGCCAAATATGCGAAAACACTCATCACAGTGGGTGAGGAAACGGCATTTCTGGCTCGTGCGGCCCGCGATGCCGGTTGCCGAGACGTGAGTGAAACCCGTGACCCGTTAGAAGCAGCGCGTTTGTTGCGCACCATCGCACGTCCCGGTGACGTGGTCTTAGTGAAGGGAAGCCGCTCCGCGCGCATGGAGCAAGTAATCGGAGGATTCAATAACTGATGCTATACTATCTCTACCACCTCAGCGAGGATCTGCTCCGTCGCGGAATCGACAACGACCTTGTCAAGGCGCTTAATGTATTTCAATACATCTCGTTCCGCGCGATCAGTGCGGCGGTCACGGCATTCATCCTGAGCCTTCTTTTCGGAAATTTCGTCATTCGTAAGCTGATTTCCCTGAAGTTTGGTCAACCGATTCGATCCAAGGAGGAGGTCCACAAGTTGTTCGAGCTTCATGGATCCAAAAAAGGAACCCCAACGATGGGGGGGATCCTTTTGCTTGGGTCGGTGGTCGTCTCCAGCCTCCTCTGGGCGCGGCCGACGAACCCCTTTGTCTGGCTCGTTTTGATTTGCACCCTCTACTTGGGAGCGCTCGGATTTCTGGACGATTGGTTGAAAGTAACCAAAAAAAGTTCCGCTGGGATTAGCAGCCGAATGAAGTTCGGGCTCCAATGTCTCTTGGCTGCCGGAGTCGCCGGATTCTTCATGTCCCAACCCGAGCTCTGGAAGACCGCTCAGAGTCTGTATCTCCCGTTTTTTAAAGATCCAGTCATCGCAAACATGGGAGTCTTCGCATTCGTGTTCTACCTATTTGTCCTCGTTGGCACGTCTAATGCGGTGAACTTAACTGATGGTCTGGATGGATTGGCAATCGGGTGCACAATCACGGTGGCTGCCACATTTTCTGCCCTTGCGTATGTGGCTGGAAACGTCAAAGCGGCAGACTACCTGCAAATTCCCTTTGTCGCACCGTCGGGCGAATTGGCCGTCATCTGCATGGCGTTGGTCGGAGCTGGTCTCGGATTTCTGTGGTGGAACTGCCACCCCGCACGGGTGTTTATGGGCGATACTGGATCATTGGCGATTGGCGGATTGCTGGGAGCGGTAGCAATTTGCGCGAAACAAGAAGTCTTGCTCGCCATCGTGGGCGGGGTGTTCGTGATCGAGGCTCTTTCGGTGATCCTTCAAGTTGCCAGTTTCAAACTCACCGGAAAGCGAATCATTCGGATGTCTCCGATTCATCATCATTTCGAGCTCAGTGGTTGGAAGGAAAGTACCGTGATCGTGCGGTTTTGGATCATGTCCATCGTGTTCGCACTCCTTGGGTTGGCAACTTTGAAACTTCGATAATTCTCAATGATCTATTCCGGCAAATCAACAGTAGTTCTGGGACTCGGCGGTAGCGGCGAGTCCGCAGCACGCCTATTGTTGGAGGAGGGAGCGCGCGTCACCGTGTGTGATAGCGGCACGTCTCAAGCGCTGCACGATAAAGCCACAGAACTCGCTGCCGCTGGGATTGCGGTCAAGTTGGGCCCGAGCGCGGCCACGGATCCCGAAGATTACGATATCTGCGTCCTGAGTCCGGGTATCGATCCAGAGACGGCTATAGTCCGAAACATTGTAGATAAACAAATCCCGATCATCGGGGAGGTCGAGCTTGCCTTTGAGGAATGCTCGTGTCCCGTGGTTGCGATCACAGGTACGAATGGAAAGACCACAACCACCGAGCTGACCGCAAAAATACTTTCGTCCTGCGGACTGCGAACCATCGCATGCGGCAATATCGGATTACCGTTTTCTTCCGCAGTGCGCCAAAGTCTAGAACTCGACGTCATCGTTCTTGAGGTTAGCTCATTCCAACTTGAGACGGTCGTGAAATTTCGTGCAGACGTGGCCGTATGGCTGAACTTTAGCCCGAATCACCTTGATCGATATCCGGATGTGGAAGCATACCGGAATGCGAAACTGCGGATTTTCGAGCGCCAGACTTCAGACGACTTTGCGATTGTTCCCGCTGGAGCATCGCTCCCAATCGACTCCGCCCAGGTGCTATCATTCAGTTCAGCGGATTCGACTGCCGATTTTTGTTTCGATGGAAGGTGGATCACGTTTCGTGGGACGAACATCATCGACTTCTCGACCACTCGCCTAACCGGAGCGCACAATGCTGAAAACCTCATGGCAGCATTGGCGATCGGGCACGCGCTCGGTGTAGATCTGAAACGTCTCGCTGACGCAGCCAAAGATTTTTCACCACCGCCGCATCGCTGTGAAGTGGTCGAGGAAATCGATGGTGTCGTCTGGATCAACGATTCGAAAGCCACGACGCTAGATGCAATGGAAAAGGCGATTCTTTCCCAAGATCGCCCGATCATTCTCATAGCAGGCGGCAAAGACAAAGGCTTCGAGTTTGATGAGGTTGCAGATCTTGTTTCCGCGAAAGTGAAGAAGGCGGTGTTGATCGGCGAGATGCGTCACCGGATTGCATCATCATGGCAAAACGTAGAGAGCGTTTCAGCGGATTCACTCGAAGCCGCTGTGAGCGTAGCGCGCGAGCACGCTGCGGCAGGCGATGCTGTCCTGTTCTCTCCTGGCACCTCATCGTTCGACATGTTCCGCAGCTACGTCGAGCGTGGCGACCGTTTCAAATCGTTAGTCCAATCACTTTCCCGATAAACAAATCCAAAGACCAACCCGTAGCTCAAACAAAACATCATGAAAATCAAAAGACCCGTTCCAGTCCAAAGGCCGGTGGTTAGGCCTCCAGCGCCGAAATTGAAAATCAGCGCCTCCATCGCACGATCCCGATCCGCTCGCGTTCAGAATGATGACGACGACTACTATGATTCTCCCGAGCCAAACATGAAGCTCTCCCACGCGTTTGTTGTGGTTCTGGTGCTGCATGTCATCGCCGTAGGCGGAGTGTTTGCGTTTAATACCATCAAGTCCAATCAACGCACCAGCATCACCGAAACCATAGTGGCTGAATCGGCTGAAACCGCTCCGATCGCACAGAACGTAGCCCCAGTAGCCGCCGAGCCGTCTGGCATGGTCGCTCCACCGTCAGCCCCGGTAGTAAAATCGGTCGAATCCCAAAGCGCGCCTGGCAACACGGCTCCGCCTGCAGCCGCCGCCGCAAAGGGCGCCACCCATGAAGTGAAGGCGGGTGAGACACTGACACGAATCGCAAGCCAATATGGGATCTCCGTAGCATCCCTCCAGGAGGTGAATGCGATTGAGGATCCGACAAAAGTACGGATCGGCACGCTTTTGGTGATTCCTACCGGCGGAGGTGCCGCCACGTCCGCTCCTGCTTTGGTTAAAGCACCGTCCACACCCGCTGTTGCAAAGACGACCGCACCAGCAGCCACGCCGAAACCAGCGCCAGCAGCGCCCGTCGCCGCGACAAGCGGTATCACGGACAGCGGTAAAATCTACGAAGTCGCCAAAGGAGACAACCCGGTCAGCATCGCTCGCAAACTCAATGTCTCGTACAATGACCTGCTTGCACTCAACAACATCGATGACCCACGACGCCTTCAGATCGGACAGAAACTAAAAGTTCCAACGTCAAACTAGCCAAGCCTTCAGCCAGCAAATGCCGAGAAATGCTCACCACGATCCTCCAACGTCATAGCATCCATATCCTGCTTGCAGCCGCAGCAGGACTGGTGACGCTTGGGATCGTGATGCTATTCAGTACCAGTGCTTTCGCTATGGAGAGCCACGGAGATGCCTACTACTTCCTGAAGCGGCAGTCGATGTGGCTTGTGATTGGCGTTGTGATTTGTGCGATCGCTGCCGTCACGGACTACCACTTCTGGCAACGCACATGGTGGCTCTGGTTCGTGATTGCCGCGGTGCTGCTTGCTTTGTGTTTCATCCCTCCCATCGGCCTAAAAATCAACGGCTCTCGGCGATGGATCGATCTTGGAGTCATAACCTTTCAGCCCAGCGAAATGGCTAAGATTGCGGCAATATTCTTTCTGGCCTGGTGGTTTTCAAAGTTCGAAACCAAGTCGCGTGGGTTCTTCTTCGGGCTGATCTTCCCGGGAGCGGTTGTTTCGGTGTTGTTGTTGCTCATTGTATTCGAGGTGGATTTTGGAACGACCGCGCTGATTGGCGCCACCATGTTCGCAATCATGTTTGTCGCCGGCACCAGTCTCAAATGGCTTGTGCCGCTCGTCGTGATCGGCTTTGGAGGCGCTATTTACGCGGCTACACATGTCGAAGAACGAGCAGGACGGTTGTTGGCATTTCTGGATCCAGAGAAATACAAACTGGGCGAAGGGTGGCAGCAGCTCCAAGCGTTGATCGCGATCGGATCGGGTGGGATCTCAGGACTTGGACTCGGGCAGGGGCGACAGAAAATGCTCTATCTGCCCTATGCGCACACCGATTTTATTTTTCCTATGGTCGGGGAGGAGCTCGGACTTTATGCGACGCTTTCGGTCGTAGCGTGTTTCCTAATCCTTTGTGTGTGCGGATACCTGATCGCGATGAACGCAAAAGACCGCTTTGGAATGCTCCTCGGGTTTGGAGTCGTAACGATCATCTGCCTCCAAGCCGCAATCAACATCGGCGTGACGACCTCAATGCTTCCGAATAAAGGAATGCCACTTCCATTCATCAGCTCAGGCGGATCGAATCTCGCGCTTTGTTTGCTCATGGTGGGCATACTCATCAATATTCACCGACATGGACATCCGGTTTCGGCTCCGAGACCCAGCGCAGAACGTGTGCGACTGGCGGCAAGAGTCACACGCAGGATCTAAGTGACAAAAATTGAAAATAGAATGATACGAGTTGTTATAGCATGCGGCGGCACCGGGGGGCATCTCTTCCCGGGGTTAGCTGTTGCCCAAGTCTTGAAGGACCGCGGACACGAGGTATTGCTCTTGGTTTCGGAAAAATCCATCGACGCCCAAGCGCTCAAGGCGCATCCGGAGTTCCGCTTCGAAAAACTGCCATCGGTCGGGTTGCCATCCGTCCTATCTCCCGCATTCATCCGGTTCCTCGCCCGGACATGGGAGAGCGTATCGCAGTGCAAGCACATCTATCGGCGATTCAAGCCCGATGCCGTTTTGGCAATGGGTGGTTTCACATCGACTGCCCCTCTCCTCGCCGGACGCTGGTCAAAAATCCCGACCTTTGTTCACGAGTCCAATGCAATACCGGGCAAGGCCAACAAAATGGCAGCAAAGTTTGTATCGAGTGTGCTGTTGGGATTTGACGAATGCGCCAAACACTTTCCTGGCGTGAAAACGAATGTCACCGGCACCCCCGTGCGAAAGGACCTCGGCGACCGGATGTCCCGAGACGAGGCGATCCGAAAATTCAACCTCGATCCGGCGCTCCGCACGCTCGTTGTGATGGGTGGCTCGCAGGGAGCCTCTGGCATCAATCAACTTCTCATCAAAGCATCCCCGATGCTGGCATCTGCCGGACTCCAAATCATCCACCTTACGGGCGAGCGAGATGACCGACTCGCCGCGGCCAACTACCTCCGGGAGCAAGTGCCCGCCTACGTTTCCCCGTTCTATCATGCGATGCAAGAGGTCTACTCGGCCGCAGACCTCATCGTCTCGCGAGCAGGAGCTTCGAGTCTTAGCGAAACGGCACATTTTGGAATCGCGTCGATATTGATCCCGTATCCCTACGCGGCGGAGGATCATCAGGCCCGGAACGCTGAGATCTTTGTGCGCGCTGGCGCCGCCGAAATGCTTTTGGAATCCGAGGCATCAGCAGATTCGCTCGCGCAGATGGTGATTCGGCTGCTAGACGATGAGTCCGCTCGTTCCCGTATGGCACTCGCAGCTCGTGCACTCGCAACCGATGATTCGGCATCAAGGATTGCAACCGCATTGGAAAATGCAGCCCGCACATGAACCTGTCAAACCTCACCGAAGTTCTCACCGGCCCGCCGATTTCGATCCACCTCATTGGAGTTGCAGGTTCAGGGATGAGTGGGATCGCCGCTCTCGTTCTCGCACTGGGACACCGCGTGTCAGGGTCAGATAAAGTCGATACCGTGGAGGTCGAGCGTTTACGCAAAAAGGGGCTCGTATTTTCGACCCCTCATAGCGCGACGGAAGTCGATGGTGTGGACCTTGTAATTTACTCCTCGGCCATCAAACCGGGGAATCCAGCCTTTGACTCCGCCGTGGCATCGGAAGTTCCGATGGTGCGCCGCGCCGACGCGCTGGCAGCCATCATGGCAGCAAAATCCGGCATTGTCGTGTGTGGGATGCATGGCAAAACAACAACGTCAGCGATGTTGGCTCATGTCTTGCGCGAATGCGGAATGAAGCCGTCGCATTACGTGGGCGCGGAGATTCCAATTTTAGGCACGAACGCGAGGTGGGATTCCGAAGGTGCATTTTTCGTAGCGGAAGGTGACGAAAGCGACGGCACTCTGATTAACTACCACCCTGAATTCGCGATTGTTCTAAACATCGAGCCCGAGCACCTAGACTTTTACAAAGACCTCGCTGCGATCGACGCGGTTTATACCAAGCTCCTCAGCCAAACGCGGTCCACGGTTGTCTATTGCGCTGATGATGTCGGCAGCACGCGGGTGTGTGGTTCCCATCCGGGGGCGGTGAGCTACGGGCACGATGTAGCAGCGCGATATCGAATCGCCTCGCTCGTGACCGAGAACTTCACTTCACGGTTTTCCGTTGATCGAGACGGCGTCACGATGGGCGATGTCGTCTTGAACGTGCCGGGTGCCCACAACGCACTGAACGCGCTCGCTGTGATTGCGCTTGCCTCCGAACTCGGTGCCGAATTCTCGGCCATCGCCGTTGCACTCGCCAGCTTCCGCGGTGCCAAGCGTCGATTCGAAATCAAATATCAATCCGAGCGGAACCTCGTGATTGATGACTACGGTCACCATCCCACCGAAATTGCAGCGACGCTCGCGACCGCCCGCACCGGCGGATGGAAACGAACGCTTGCGTTGTTTCAGCCGCATCGATACTCGCGAACACTGGCGCTGAAAAATCAATTCGGAGCTGCATTTTCCGATGCGGATGCCGTGTTTGTGGCCGATGTTTATCCCGCGTCGGAAAAACCGATCGCCGGAGTCTCCGGGTTAACCATTGTTGAGGCATTGCAATCAAAAGGTCATCCATCGGCCACGTTTTGTCCGGAGATTCGGCGCCTCGCCTGGGCGGTCGGGCCGGAAATCGAAGACGGAGATTTGATCCTCAGCCTTGGGGCAGGAAATATCCACGAGGCTGGGCGGCAGTTGGCCGCAGACCTTGCTATGCGCGATCAATTGCAAACCGTGATGCGCTCGGGATCGATCCGCCTCTACGAACCGCTTAGCAAACACACCACAATGCGCGTCGGAGGACCCGCTCAGTTCTGGGCCGAGCCTGAAAGCGAGGAGGGATTTGCTGATCTGGTTCAGTATTGTTTCGACAACGAAATTCCATTCATGGCCATCGGACGCGGATCCAATCTGCTTGTGCGCGACGGTGGGGTGCGTGGTGTCGTAGCGCACCTCGTGCGCGGCGAGTTTGCGCAGTACCGTGTGGATGGTGAAGAAATTCACGCCGGCGTCGGAGTCCGCTTCAAGCAACTCGCAGCGCTAGCGAAGAAAGCGGGCATTGGGGGATTCGAGTGGATGGACGGAATCCCAGGAAACCTCGGTGGAGGTCTGCGGATGAACGCAGGTGCCATGGGAATCCAAACGTTCGATCAGGTGGTGCGCGTTCGGTTTTGCGATGAAGATGGAAACATCTTCACGCGCACCCCCGCCGAAATGGAGGTCCACTACCGAAACGTCCCGACGCTCTCGCGGAACTTCGCGCTATCCGCTACCTTGCGCGGCAAAGCGGCACCAGCCGAAGAAATTGAACAACAACTTGCGGCGTCCGAATCAAAACGTCGCGAGTCACAACCGTCCGCCGCGTCATCGGGCTGCATTTTCAAAAACCCAGACGCTATTCCAGCAGGCAAGCTCATCGACGAACTCGGATTTAAGAACTTCACCGTCGGTCATGCACGTGTGTCCGAGGTGCATGGAAATTTCATCGTGAACGACGGTGGAGCCATGGCCGAGGAAGTGCTCACGCTGATCGAAGAAATCAAGGCCGCCGCTCAACGCGAGCGGGGAATCGAACTCCACACGGAGGTTCAGATTGTAGGAGAGCCATTATGACCAATATGCCATCGAAACCACTTGCTCAACAATCTCTCGTCGTCCTCATGGGAGGACCCGGTGCCGAACGCGACGTCTCACTTCGATCCGGAGCGGCAGTCTGCAAGGCACTTGCGTCCGTCGCCGCGACCGTGACCGCCATCGACGTCACCACGCGCTCCGTCGAGCTGCCTTCTGATACCGATTTGGTTTTTAACATCATCCACGGAACCTTCGGAGAAGACGGAGATCTCCAAGATTTGCTGGACAGCGCGGGTGTGCCCTACACCGGCGAGGGCGCTGCAGGAAGCCGGCTTGCTTTTGACAAAATCGAAAGCAAACGCAGCTTCGATGCGGCCGGAGTCCCTACTCCGCAGTGGGAGATTTTGTCCCCGGGTGAGCGACCGTCGCTGGCGCTTCCCTTTGTGGCAAAACCGCCGCGCGAGGGATCCAGCGTTGGTGTGCATCTGGTCCATGATGCGGATTCGGTAGCGTCCGCGCTGGACGATTGCTTTGCTCGGGGATCCGAGGTCCTTATCGAGGAATTTGTCAGCGGACGGGAGCTGACGGTCGGCATCCTCGGAGATCGCGCACTGCCAGTGATCGAGATCGTGCCGAAGGATGGATTTTATGACTACGAACACAAATACACTAAGGGAGGATCCGAGTATTTTTGCCCCGCCGACCTTCCAGAGGGGGTGACCGCATCCGTCCAAGCCGCCGCACTGGCCGCTCACAGATCCCTCGGACTGGAGGTCTACTCGCGGGTCGACGTGCTTTTGGATCGTTCGAACCGCCCTTACGTACTGGAAGTTAACACGATTCCAGGAATGACTGAGACCAGTTTGCTTCCCAAGGCCGCCGCTGCCGTTGGGATTTCATTTCCTGCGCTGTGCGAAGAAATAATCGAGCTGTCGCTTGCCAAGTGCCGATAATCTGATGAGGAAAACCACGAACACACGTCTCGTCAACCGCCCGCTGCGCTCGTCTGGTGCTGCGAGTCGGCATGTGCTCGACGTGCGGGTTCGACGGTCCACGGTGCAACGCCAACGCTCTCGCAAAGTGGTGTCGCTCGTGTTCGGCCTGCTTTTGTGGTCGTCGCTGATCGCGGCCGCATGGTTTGGGTTGCATGCGATCACGGACAAATTTTTCCTATCCAATCCGGAATACACGTTGCGCCATCTCCGCTCAGAGACTCAGGGATTGCTTTCCGAGTCTGAGGTGGCTGAGATCACGGGCATCCGCAAGGGGGTGAATATTTTCAAAATTGATCTCGCCGCCGCCGAGGCTGCACTACGAAAGTTAGACCAGATTGCCACCGTCCGTATCACCCGCGATTGGCCGGATCGGGTCTCTGTCGAGGTGACAAAGCGGACTCCGATTGCATGGATTTCTGATCGCCCGAGCGAAACGCTCTCGTCGGAGAGTGCTTTGCTGATTGATCGCACCGGGCGCACGATGAAGCCATTTCGCGTGGAGCCCGAGTTTTGGCATTTACCTGTCATTTACTGCGCGAGCCTTGAGGATATAAAATCCAAGGATATTCTAGCCGTTGCTGATCTTGCGGCGGCGACAGATTTGCTATCAGAGACACGGAAACGTTCGGATACCCTTCTACGGATCCGATCCCTCGACATCACCCGTGGACACACGATCCAGGCCACGACGGCGGACAATTCTGTGATTCTTTTCGCGCCGAAGGATCCATCCGAGCAACTCGACAAGCTCGAGCCTTTGCTCGTGCATTGCAACGAAACCGAACGAACTCTCGAATTCGCCAATCTGATTCCCAGTCGATACACGCCGGTCCGGATTCAGATGGTCGCAGCTCCTGAATCCGCGCCCACCCCCACGCAAACTCCTAAACGCTAACTTGCCAATGCCCAAAGATCGCCTGCTCATCGGACTCGAAATTGGAACGACCAAAGTTTGTGCCGTTGTGGCAGAGACGCGTCCTGACGGTTCCCTGCGCATTCGCGGAGTGGGTGAAACCAAGTCGGCCGGAATCCGGAAAGGTGAGATCGTGGATTTTGCCAAGGCGACACAGTGTGTGCGGGACGCTCTCGCCGATGCCGAAGAAAAGGCAGACGCCGAGATTTCGAGCGTGTGGGCGTCGGTGACGGGTGGTCACATCCAGAGCTTCAATAACCGCGGAATCACGCAGATCCCGCCGGAGCGTGGAGAGATCGACGAGGAGGATATACGGGATGTTGAAACCAGCGCGCGCGAGGTGCATATCCCCGAGCAGAACGCATTTGTCCACACGATGATTCAGCACTACTACGTGGACAATCAGGACGGTGTGCTCAACCCGATCGGGATGCTCGGAAACAAGCTCGAAGCAGATTTTCATATCGTTCATGGGATCAAAACGAGGATTCAAAATACCTTGCGCTGCATCAGCGATGTGGACGTGGATGTCGAAGATGTGGTGCTGAATTCGGTGGCGTCGGCGCAGGTGGTTCTCGATCAGCACCAGAAGGATCTCGGTGCCATCGTGTTGGATATCGGCGGAGGGACGACGGACTACCTCGTTTACGAAGGGGGTGTGATCCGTCACACAGGCGTTCTCGCAATTGGTGGTGATCATATTACAAACGACATCTCGATCGGGCTCCGGATTCCAATCGGGCGCGCTGAACGGCTAAAAATCGATGAAGGCTCCTGCGACATCGAATCCGTGATGCCGGGTGAAACGATCATCTTAAAGAACGACTCTGGATTTTCCGGTTGTGAGGTCGAGCGCTCGGTCTTGAACCGGATTATCTACGCCCGGATTCGGGAGTTGTTTGAACTGGTCGAAAAAGATGTGACCAACCACTGCGAAATCAGCTTGGTGGGATCCGGAGTCATGCTCACCGGAGGATGCTGCCAACTAGCCGGGATTCACGAAGTCGCTGAGGATGTCTTTGATTTGCCGGTGCGGACTGCTGCTGCGCAGGAAGTGGGCGGGCCGACATCTGTGTTTCAAAATCCGCAATATGCCACGGCGATCGGGGTGGTAAAATACGCGCAACTCATGGATGTTGCACCCGAGCGACGATCCCTGTTTGGCGGGCTCGGTCGGCGGTTGGGCGGGTTATTCCGAGCTTTCCGAATCCTCTAATCTTACTGACCACTATGATCCTGATTCCAAGGTCCAGCCTATCATCGACGACATCCCAATCCGCTCCCGGTGCGTGCATTATGGGTGTTGGTAACGCAGGGGTCGCATTGGTCGACGCCCTTACACTGGCTGGTGCCGCCGACCATACCAATCTGATCGCCGTGAATACAGACTCGGTATCGCTGGGCTCATCCATCGCGGCAAATAAACTGCTTATTGGTTCGACCTCCACTCGGGGCCTTGGCAGTGGCGGGGACCCTGAACTTGGCGCGAAAGCCGCAGACGAAGCCGAAGCGGAAATCGCGGAGTTGATGACGCAATCTGGCCTCTTGATTTTGTGCTGCGGACTCGGTGGCGGAACCGGATCTGGGGCTGCACCTGTGATCGCCGAGATTGCCGGCCGAGCGGGCGTCGTAGTGGTTTCGCTCGTGACGCTTCCATTTTCATTTGAGGGCAAACGCCGAATGCAGCAGGCCACGGATGCATTGCACGACCTTTCCAGCTCGTCCAACGCGGTCCTGACTTTTGAAAACGACCGGGTGTCGGAGCTCACTCAACCGATGGCCGGAATGCATGAGACTTTTGCGGCATCGGATCAGCTACTTGCCGACAGTGCCGCTGCTTTGCTGCGGCTTGTGGGTGGCGAGGGACGCATGCGGGTTAGCCTCGCAGACGTCCAAAGGCTTTTTTCTCCGGGCCAGCAAACCGCATTGTTTGGCACTGCCGCCGCCCAGGGAGGAAATCGTGCGAATCAGTCCATCGAACGATTGGTCAAGTCTCCGCTCTTACGAGACAAGTCGTTTTCTGCGAGTCAGAATGTGATCCTGCACATCGAGGCGTCAGCCGCGCTGAGGTTCGTTGAGGTCGAAACTGCGGCGAGGTCATTTGAGGAAAGAACTGGCCCGGACACACAGATTCACCTCGCCCTCACAACGAACGATGAACTGGGGGATACCATGGTGGTGTCGGTTTTTGCGACGACAGGTCTTGTCAAGAGGGAGGCTGTTTCTCGCAATGAGGTGCCCGTGGATCGTCTGCCGATGCCTGCGGCAATCCAGCGCACCGAACACGTGGTAGACCGAGGTTCAGCGTCCGAACTCTCTGAGGTCGCTACGGAGGCCCCTACAGGCGATTCTGATGGGGAACTTTTCGATCCCAAACCATTCACGGTTACCAAAGAGGCTAGCACCCGAAAAACGGCGAAACCGAAACAAGAAACTCTCGGACTGGATTCGGTGGCCCGCGGAAGATTTGAACAAAGTGAACCCACGATTGTGGGTGGGGAAGACCTCGACGTGCCGACATTCCTCCGCCAGAAAATCAGACTCCGCTAAGGCAGCTGGGCCTGCATAATTCGTTTCACGGCGCGGATCGGAGCCGCATTTGTTCGACCTGCAACCGATGGTGTTTTAACCCCGGGTCCTCGCTGATCTCGAGATAAACAAACGCAGCAAGAGCTGCGATTCCGAGTATCCCGAGCACTAGGATCAGGACCTGCAAAACACGTGTGGTCCCGGTGCAGATCTCCACTTTTAGCTTCGCTACCGTTTCCTTCGGCGCGGGATCGGGCTGCGCGCTGGGTGGGCGTTCCGGCACGGCTACGGCCACGACCGCGGGTGTCACCACTGCGAGTTCTTTGTCTGGGCGATCAGGGGCCGGCTGACTTTTTGGCTCAGGAGGCGGCGCGACTGGTCGAACGGTGGGCTTCGACAGAACTGGAACGTGCGTCGGCGTGGATGGCGATTTGGTCGGAATCCGATGGGACCGCTCAGTGCGCCGTGGGGGAGATTGGATCTCGGGTGCTGCGGGTGCCTGCGGAGTCATGTCAACTCGACGAAATTGCCGCTGTTTGATGGGCTCCACCGGGAGCGAATGCCGAAACAACTCTGAAACCGCGTGTTCGAATTCGGGCAACGAGGATAGGCGAGTCGGGATGGCTCCGGTGTAAAATTTGACTTTTCCCGTTCGGCAGTCATAGAAAAACCGAATCGCAATCAACATCTGGCCCTGCCGAAGAATTACCGGGAAATAAATCTGCGATCCCGGCGTCACCGGAAACTCCCCCGTTACAATTTCAGGAATCCAGAGTGCCCATGTATCCGAGGCGTCTGTAAAAGCACTTGCCGCGCCCTCAAACGATTTCAAGAATGAAACAATCTCGGTGCCTGACTTTTCGGTCTTATGCGTAGCCATGGTGGCGAAATAGGGTTGTTAGACAGGAAACTTCCCCGAGCGTATTCGAAGGCTCCAAGATTGAAAAGGTCGATTCCAGAAACTACGAAAAATCGGTCGGAATTGTTACAAATTGGGCCGTATCAGATTGGCATAGAATTCGCTACGGGTTGTGATATTACGAGTTCAGCAATTCGTCATACTACGCCGCATGTCATCCATTAAGCCGCCCCGCGAGCCGGTCTCGCGCATTAGCATCTCGCTGCCGCCTGAGGTTTCGCGGGATCTTGATCGTTTGGTCGAGGAGCGAGGATTCGAGAGCCGGTCGCAGGCCATTGGTTCGATGATCAACGAAAGCCTCGTCGAGCACAGCCGCCGCGGGGGCGCGGACATCATGGCGGGAACGATCACGCTTTTTTACAACCAACGCCGCAACAACGTGCTCGTCGAGTTGGCTGCGCTTAAGCGACGCTGCATCGATGAAGTGATTGGTTCGCTCCAAGTGCAGCTCGAAGACGACCACCTGATGGAAGTCATTGTCGCGCAGGGGCCCGCCAAAAAATTGCAGGAAATCACCAACGAACTGGTCGCCTGCAAGGGCGTGAAGGTGGGGAAGTTGACCCTCACGAACACGATCATTCCGCAACTACACCCGATTTCTCGTTCCGAATAACCCTCACGAATTTCTACAATGGACTTTGACGAAACCATCCCAGCCGGCGCCATGTGGTCGATGCGCGTTCCTAGACAGCGTGTCATTCGACTGACTGCGATCGAAGCGGGAGCGAATGTCTCGGCTCTCTTCTACAACGCGAGTAATCCACTGGATCGACTCAATGTGCCGGACACGCTCAAGGCATTGCATACCGCAAAGCTCACACGAGGGCATGTGCTCATGAGTGACATGGGAAATGCGATGGTTTCGATGATCGAGGATTCCCTCGGATGGCATGACCCATTGGGAGGGCACTCGACTGCAGCGCAGATCGAGGCCGCATTTGGTGCTCGCCCCTATCAAGAGGCGCTCAATAATTTTCATCGGAACGCACGGGATAACTTCCTCATCGAGTTATCGAAACATGGTCTCGGGATTCGCGATCTGGTGGCGAACGTGAATCTATTCAGCAAGGTGACGTGTGATCTGGATGGCAGGCTGCAATGGGTTCCTGACCACTGTCCTGCCGGCGCATTTGTCGAACTTCGCACCGAAATCGATGTGATCGTCGTGTTGGCAAACTGCCCGCATCCGATGCACACGGGGGGAGAATACCCGTCATCTGCCGTGCGGATAAATATCTTTGAATGCCCGCCCCGGGAAGCGGATGACTACTGTTTCAATTTCCGACCGGAGTGTTCGCGTGCGATCAAACTCGCGAGACGGCTTTTCATTTGATGCAATTATCATGAGCACACTGAATTACAAAGAAAGCTCGCTGCGTAGGGAGTCGGCGTCGTATTCGCAGATCATTCCCGCGGGGGAAGGGTGGATTTATCGGATCAACGCGGGAGAAACATTACGGATCGTCGACCTCTGTGGAAACCAAGCGGCGGATACCTTCTTCTTCAATGCGGACGATTTGTCGGAGCGTTACAGCGCGCAGGATACGCTTCGTGAGCAATCTGCATTGTATCTCACAACGGGGGCCCGTCTCGTTTCGAATCTCTGCCGCACGATGCTTGCCATCACCGCGGACACCTGCGGTCGGCATGATACCATCGGCGGGGCCTGTGCGGCGGAAAGCAATATGGTGCGGTACGACCTAGGAAAGCGATTCATGCACAATTGCAGGGACACGTTCTTGCTTCAATTAGCCATCTCCGGTCTGCCGCTCACGAAGCGAGACCTCGCGCACAATATCAATTTTTTTATGAATGTGCCTGTGACTCCCGAGGGTGGGTTGAAGTTTGATGATGGGGTCTCAGAGCCTGGAAAGTATGTCGAGATGGTCGCCGCGATGAACATCCACTGCCTTATTTCGAATTGCCCTCAGCTCAATAACCCGTGCAACGGATACAACCCGACACCGATTGAGGTGCTGATCTGGCAGCCGTGAATTCCGAGGAGAAACTAGAAATTTGTTCCAATCGATGAGCTTACCATTCGCTAAAATCCTCATTGCCAACCGGGGCGCGATTGCCTGTCGGATCGAGCGCACGGTGCGTGTATTGGGCCTCCAGTCGATCGCGATCTATTCGGAGCCGGATGCTGACTCACTGCATGTGCGCGGAGCGGATGAAGCATGGCCGTTGGGTGGAACGACCCCGGCGACAAGTTATCTTGATACCGCAAAGATCTTAGCTGCCGCGAAGCAAGCTGGCGCGGCGGTGGTGCATCCTGGCTATGGATTTCTTAGTGAAAACGCAGACTTCGCGGAGGCGTGTGAACGCGAGGGGATCGCATTTGCAGGTCCGACGCCCGATCAGATCCGGAAGTTTGGCCTCAAGAATACTGCTCGTGATGTGGCCAAAGCGTGCGGAGTGCCATTATTGCCGGGCACGGATCTGCTTTCATGCATCGATGATGCGCTGTATGCCGCGGAGTCGCTTGGGTATCCTGTAATGCTCAAAAGCACAGCCGGTGGCGGCGGCATCGGTATGCAAGTCTGCCGCAATGCCGGCGAGTTGCGCAGTGCCTATGAAACCGTGCGTCGTCTCGGCGAGGCCAACTTCGGCGACGGCGGTGTCTTTTTGGAGAAGTTCGTTGAGCGCGCCCGGCACGTCGAGGTTCAGATCTTTGGCGACGGGGCTGGACGGGTCGTCACGTTGGGTGAACGCGATTGCTCGACGCAGAGGAGAAACCAAAAAGTCATCGAGGAAACTCCAGCACCGGGGTTGTCGGTGGAGCTACGGGCTGCGTTGTGGGAGTCTGCCAAACGATTAGGCGAGGCAGTCAACTACCGGTCGGCCGGAACGATCGAGTTCCTCTACGACGCCACCACCGATGCATTCTACTTTTTGGAGGTCAATACACGACTTCAAGTCGAGCACGGGGTCACAGAGCAAGTCTTCGGAGTCGATCTCGTCGAGTGGATGATCCGGTTAGCAATGGGCGATAGCAGCTTTTTGGATTCATTTGACGGCGTTCAATCCGGTGCGTCGATCGAGGTCCGATTGTATGCTGAGATGCCTGCGAGAAATTTTCAGCCAAGCACGGGGACAGTGACCCATTTGCGCTGGCCGGCCGGGGTTCGTGTTGAAACGTGGATCGATACTGGCATCCAGGTCTCAGCGTTTTACGATCCGATGATTGCGAAAATCATCGCGACCGGAGCGACCCGTTCCGAAGCATTGGAGTCCCTCCGGCATGCCCTCGCGGACATGGAGTTGTATGGCGTCGAATCGAATCACGAATACCTTCGCGCCATCCTTGCATCGCCTGAGTTCAACGACGGGAGTGTCACGACGGCATTTCTGGGTGGGTTCGGATTTCATCCCATCGTGGTCGATGTGCTCGACGGGGGTATTGAGACGCTTGTCGTTGATAGCCCCGGACGTGTGGGGTATTGGCACGTCGGGGTGCCGCCATCGGGGCCATATGATGACCGCAGTTTTAGACGCGGGAACCAATTGCTTCAAAACGCTGACGACGCGGCAGGGCTTGAAATGACGGTGCGCGGGCCGGTGTTGCAATTTCAAACGGATGCGGTGATTTGCGTCACCGGTGCAGAGATGCACGTGAACGTCGATGGACTCCCGCTGCCGGTTGGTGAGGTGGTCGAGATCAAAGCGGGGCAGATTCTCAAAACGGGTGAGGCCAAGGGGCCCGGGCTCAGAGCCTACCTCTGCGTGAAGGGCGGGTTTGATGAGGCGTTTTACCTTGGCAGTCGAACAACATTCCGGCTGGGCCAGTTCGGAGGGCATTCGGGCAGGGCCTTGAGGACCGGAGATGTACTCCGGCTGCATCTAGGGTGCAGTCAGCAGGTGGAGGCTGTCGTGGATTCCGTCGCGGTGGCTTTTCCCGAAAATGGAGTCTGGACCATCGCTGTTTCCTATGGCCCGCACGGTGCGCCGGACTTTTTCACGCCGGCCGATATCGAGCAGTTCTTTGCGACCGCGTGGGAGGTTCACTACAACTCGTCCCGCACCGGTGTCCGACTCATCGGCCCCCGACCGCAGTGGGCGCGATCCGATGGTGGTGAAGCTGGCCTGCACCCTTCGAATATCCATGACAATGCGTATCAGGTCGGAGCAGTGGATTTTACCGGCGATATGCCAATCATCCTCGGCCCCGATGGGCCCAGCCTGGGTGGGTTCGTCTGTCCGGTGACCATTTTGCAATCGGAGCTCTGGAAGGTCGGCCAGCTTCGTCCCGGCGATCACGTGCGCTTTCATCCGGTCGAGCTAGGCGCCGCAATCGAGTCGTCGGATGCAATACAGCTGCCACCCGTGATCGAACCAATTGTTTCTGAAACCCAGTCTGATGAGGCGCCGGATGTCGTCTATCGTCGGCAGGGTGACAGCGGTGTGCTCGTCGAATACGGAGAGATGGTTCTGGACCTCCACTTGCGATTTCGGGTTCAGGCGCTGTATGAGGCTCTGATCGCAAGCGCGGTACGCGGTATTCTGGAACTCACACCAGGAATTCGCTCACTGCAGGTGCGCTACGATCGCAAGCAAACGTCCTACGCGGAGGTGATGGCGCTGCTAGTCAAGATCGAGTCCTCGCTGGTGGAAGTTTCCGAGATGTCTGTGCCGACGCGCATCGTGCATCTGCCTTTGTCTTGGGACGATGAGTCGACACGGATGGCAATCGAGAAATACACCCAGTCCGTCCGAAAAGATGCACCGTGGTGCCCGAGCAATATCGAGTTTATTCGCCGAATCAACGGATTGGATTCCATCGATGAGGTTCGTGAAATCGTCTTTTCGGCGAGCTATCTAGTCATGGGGCTCGGCGATGTTTACCTCGGTGCGCCGGTCGCTACGCCACTAGATCCGAGGCACCGACTGGTTACGACGAAATACAACCCCGCTCGGACATGGACACCAGACAATGCGGTGGGCATCGGTGGCGCGTATATGTGCATTTACGGGATGGAGGGGCCCGGAGGATATCAGTTCGTTGGTCGCACGGTTCCCGTGTGGAACCGCTACCGCCAAACGCGGTCGTTTGTCGATGGCTGTCCGTGGCTACTCCGGTTCTTTGATCAGATCCGATTTTATCCGGTCACGCATGACGAACTTTCGGCACTGCGTTTGGATATGCTGACTGGCGGCTATGAGCCGAAGATTGAAGCCGGTGAGTTCAGCCTCGCGGACTATGATGACTTTTTGAAACGCGAGGCAGAATCGATAGAATCCTTTCGCGTCCGTCAACGAATAGCATTCGCCGAGGAGCGGGAGCGGTGGCGGGAAGCTGGCCATGATCGGGAATTTGAATCTGGAGCCGCAGCACCCGTGCACGAGGATGCCGTGCTTCCGGAGGGCTGCGTCGCGGTTGCCAGCCCCGCCGCTGGAAATCTCTGGAAGGTCTTGGTTACAGCGGGGCAACGAGTTTCTGCGGGAGAACCGGTGGCTATCGTTGAAAGCATGAAAATGGAAATCTCGTGCGTCTCCGCGGTATCCGGCACCGTGCAGGAAGTTGTGGCGGCGGCCGGGACTCCGCTGGCCCAAGGACAAACCATCATTGCACTCCAACCTGATCCATGAAACTTGATGTTACCATCCTGACCCACGCCTATCGCTCCGGAGAACTCACACCGGTCGATGTGGTTCGATCGTTGCTGACTCGTTTGGATCACGATACGGCGATCTGGATTAGCCGCTTTTCAGACGACGAGTTGCTACAAAAGGCGACGGATTTGATGAAACGAGATCCATCGGAATTGCCGCTTTACGGGATTCCGTTCGCGGTGAAAGACAACATCGACGTATTCGGACTGGCGACCACTGCGGCTTGCCCGGCATTTTCTTACACACCCGATGCCGACGCGTTCGTCGTGCGGCGACTCCTTGATGCCGGCGCGATTTGCATTGGTAAGACCAATCTCGATCAGTTTGCTACCGGGCTCGTCGGAGTGCGTTCGCCGTATGGCATTCCCAAGAATACGTTTCATCCCGAATTTATTCCCGGGGGGTCGAGTGCGGGGTCTGCGGTTGCCGTGGCGTCGGGGTTGGTTTCGTTTGCGTTGGGAACGGACACGGCTGGTTCCGGTCGAGTCCCGGCGGCGTTTAACAACTTGATCGGATTCAAACCCACGCGGGGATTGTTGAGTAACTCGGGCTTGGTGCCGGCTTGCCGCAGTCTGGATTGTATTTCGATTTTTGCCATGCATGCAGCGGATGCCGAAATCGTATTCCGTGTCGCAGCCGGGTTTGACCCGTCGGATCCATTTTGCCGAGAGAGTCGACCGACCCGTCAGCGACCAATCAGGACGCTCGGAGTCCCCAAGGCGGATCAATTGGAGTTTTTCGGCGATGCAGGATACGAGGCGTGCTGGTTCAATGCCATCGAGTCGCTCGCGGCGGATGGATTCGAGATCACGGAAGTCGATTTCTCTCCGTTTCGGGACGCGGCAAAGTTGCTCTACGATGGTCCTTGGGTCGCCGAACGGTATCTGGCCACACGAGCTATGATCGATGAGCAACCGGAGGCACTCCACCCGGTGACACGAAAAATCATCGAAGGAGGAAAATCTGGTAGTGCAGCCGACGCTTTCGCCGCGCAATACCGGCTCGCTGAACTTCGCCGCGCGTCCGAGGCCGTGTGGCTCGAAGTGGATGCCATTTGCACCCCGACGGCGGGAACCATTTACCGCATCGACGAGGCGCTCGCAGATCCGCTGACGCTGAATTCGAATCTTGGGTATTACACAAATTTCATGAACCTCCTCGATTTGGCAGGAGTCGCGGTGCCAGCCGGATTTCGTGCAGACGGGATGCCATTCGGAATTACTTTTGTTGCACCTGCGTTTCAAGACGCGGCGCTTCTCTCGTTGGCAGGCGGCACCGAGGTAACTGGCGATGCCTTTGAGATCGTGGTGTGCGGTGCTCACATGACCGGGTTGCCGCTGAATGGTCAGTTGACTTCGAGGGGAGGAGAGTTGATCCGCATCGCAGCAACCGCTCCGGAGTATCGGATGGTGGCCTTGGACGAGAAGCGTCCGGGCATGGTCAGAGTGGGCGACGGTGGCGCTGCTCTGCATGTCGAAGTCTGGAGTTTGCCGAGGCACGCCGTCGGCGATTTTCTCGATGAAATCCCAAGCCCGCTTGGACTCGGGCGTGTCCAACTAGACGACGGCTCGGAGGTCTGTGGCTTTCTCTGCGAGTCTGTCGCCATGGACGGGAAAATTGATATCACCGAATTTGGCGGGTGGCGTCAGTTTCATGCAGCGAGGGCTAGCGAGCGGTGAGGTTAGCAAAGCCGAAAGGCCCCATTTACGTGAGGTTAGCCGAGTCTCCGATGGGTGACTTGGTGCTTGGAGCAACCGAACGAGGAATCTGTTTCTTGCAGTTTCGGGAGAATGGAATTTCGCCGGAGCTTACTGTGCGAGATGCTTTCAACGGGACGGTAGATTTGGCTCCTCAGGCGTCCGACCTGATTTCTTCTTGGATCAACGAAATCTCAGCTTACTTGAGAGGCGATGTTTTCACGTTGCGCGTTCCTCTGGACGTCACTGGCACTTCATTTCAGGTTGCCGTCTGGGATTTTCTTCAAGCGATCCCGAGAGGCGCTACGATGTCATATCAGGCCGTCGCAAGAGGCATTGAGCGCCCGTCCGCTATCCGTGCAGTCGCAAATGCCTGCGCCTCGAACCGTGTGGCCATCTTGATCCCGTGTCACCGCGTGGTTCGCGAAAATGGGGATCTGGCCGGCTACCGCTGGGGGCTCGAACGAAAACGGGCGCTCCTCGCTTTGGAGAGCTGCAGGAATCGGTCGATTCATCCTTGCGCTGGTGAGCTAACTGGTGAATCGGTGTCTCTGTGACACAGGTTGTTTCCAAGCGCTCGCCAGATCAGGTGATAGATTTGATGCGTCAACGCCTGATTCGCCAGCAATGGGGGCGGGTTTCGGTCGTGATCTTGAGCGTAATGAGCGCACTTTTGGCAATGGTGACTTTCCTTCGTTTTCTGATCGGATCGCCGCCGGTTTCTTTATTGCTCTTGGGTTGGTGGATCGGTCTAGGCGTTTTTACGCTGCTTGTCGTGCGACTGTCTCTTCGAACCCCGAGGCATGTTGCGGCGGCGTTTTTGGATGCAACACAAGCATCGGTCGAGGATCGATTTCAGACCTGGTTGGCATTGCCATTTCCTGGAGTTGCGGTGGCATGGAATGCCGCGGTTCGGAAAGAAATCGAAGCATTCTCAGCGGATTTTCGCATGCCGGTTGGTAGGTCCGAAATGCCGCGTATTTCCATGGGGCTGATCGTGTTTGCGTGGCTCAGCATCGCTGCGCTTCAGGCGTGGTTTTCGGTGGATTTGCGTTCGAATCGCGGCGAGCGAGTAGCTGTCGCAGATCTGCTCGTTGGGTCCGCAAACGAAGTGGAAATGGCCGCTCCCGAGTTGTCGTCGCTCGCACTCGCGCTCAAGAGTGAAGCAGAACAAATTCTTGAAAACCGGCTCATAAAGCCACGCGATGAGGGAGTGCGCGCATTATCCACCGCGATCGCCGGAATCCGTTCGCGCGCTGACGCCGCGAACAAGCAAGACAGGCAGACGCCTGATTCAAACCAAGGCGCGGCTACCGCCGGAGATGAACAGCTGGTCTCGTCGGAGGAGTCCGGTCAGACTCCTGATCTGCCAGTTCATGCCGATCTCTCGCCATCTGCTACGAGTACCGCGCTCACTGCGGAGGACTTGAAGAGGCTCGCGCGTTTGGCGTCGCGATTGGAGGAAAGAATGCGATCAGCAGCCGGATTCGGTGAGTCTGCGAGTGAGCCGAATGGTGAATCTCAGGACGGTGGAGACGGCGAGAGTCGCGCGCTGCTGGATCAACTGGCGGCAGGCAAAAGTCCCTCCTCAGCAGGGTCCACGGCATCGGACTCGGCAGCCCCCGGCCCCGGCAGCGACGAAGATTTTGGATCCGCGCGGATGGATCAAGTGCCGTCCGATTTGCTCGCTGAAACGACTGGCCCTGAGTTATCAGCACGGATCCCAAACGGCGATACCGACGCGGGCACAGCGTTCTCGATTCTATCGCGCGAAAGTGCCAGTGGATCATCGACAGCCGTTGGCGCTCCCGGCTTCGTGTCAGTCGAGTTCCGCGAAGAATCAGTCGAGTTGGAAGATATCCCGGTCGGTTCTCGCGAACTGGTCCGACGCTATTTCGAACGCGTGCGGGCGAATGCCGACTAACGTCCGCTTTTCTCCTGCCCAAATCCCACCTTTCCGATCATAAATCTCACCTATGGATAATGAAATTGCTTCGAAAGCGCAGGAGTTTTCCAGACTGTTCGAGTCGCTAGAGAACGAGATTGGCAAAGCCATCGTCGGTCAGCAACAGGTCGTCCGGGGATTGCTGACGGCCTTGTTTGCCAATGGGCATGTCCTTTTGGAAGGGGCACCGGGACTCGGAAAAACTCTGCTCGTGCATTCGTTGGGCGGCGCAACAGGGCTCGACTTTGCGCGGATCCAATTCACTCCAGACTTGATGCCTGCGGATATCGTGGGAACGAATCTGATCGCCGAGGACTCCGGCAGGAAAATCTTTCAGTTTCAGAAAGGTCCAGTTTTTACGAATATCCTTCTCGCCGATGAGATTAACCGGGCCACTCCAAAGACCCAAAGCGCCTTGTTGGAGGCGATGCAGGAGCGGCACGCGACGATCGCCGGCGTGTCATATCCCATGCCAAATCCATTTTTTGTTCTAGCAACACAAAACCCAATTGAAATGGAGGGCACGTATCCGCTCCCGGAAGCTCAATTGGACCGGTTTCTCGTCAAATTGCTGGTCGAATACCCCAAGGCTGAAGAGTTACATGAGATATTGGATCGCACGACCACCGGGGCGGCAGATCGCCCTGCCAGGGCCCTGAACGACGTCGCCGATCTGCTGGAATTTCAACAATTTGTCCGGGCAGTTCCTGTGGCCCATGATATCCAAGACATGGTCGTGCGGATGGTCATGGCCACGCATCCCGGGAAGGGCGATTCGGCTCCGTCGGCATCGCGATTCGTCCGCTACGGAGCGAGCCCACGGGGGGCTCAGGCGATTCTTTTGTGCGCAAAGATCGAGGCGCTGCTGGCAGGGAGGCTGCACGTGTCGCAGAGTGACATCCGGAAATCGGCTGCTCCTGCCCTGAGGCACCGTTTGATTCTGAACTTCGAGGGGGAGGCCGAGGGGGTAACCGCAGACCACGTCATCGACGAGGCAATGGCTCTCGCCATGAAGCCTGAGTGAGTGGCGAGTAAGTCCTTTAAGCGGCGGCTCGATCTGGCTCTTCGATCGGTCGGAAGCGGAACCGCTCGGCGTATTTTCCGCCGTTAAATTTTCGGCAGCACTTCACGCATGCGACTCGCCTTTTGATCGGATGCACGCGCGCCAGAATCTCACCGCACTCGGGACATTGATAGAAATATCTGCGGGTTACCCGTCGTTGTTTGAATGGCAGGTTGTGGCAGCGTGCTTCATTCGGAATGCCTAGATCACTGCAGGCCTTCTGCCACTCTGCACCGTGCGGCGGCACCCGCCGTCGGCCGAAGCGCGCCTGCGCGACAAGGTGTGCAAGCTCATGGCGCAGCGTGATCTGTACTTCCTCTGAGGAGACTTCGATCAGCTTCGGATTCAAAATCACACGCCGCGTTCGGTAACAGGCAAGTCCTGCCGTGGTGCGGAGGCGTGGGTTCCACAAGACGGATACCTCCTTGGCAAGTTCACGACAGCCAGCTTGCTTGAGGAGCACACGAGCAACCTCTTCCAAAATCGGATCTTGCCGGAGATGCTTCCTTGATTTTGCTCTCGACGGTGGCTTCGGATTTTCGGCCGGTCTGATGCGCCGCAGTAGATTCATCCCAAAGTCGAACGCGAGTTGATGAACAGCGCGGCTCATGACTTCCGGTGAGTTGCTGCGACACTAGCTTGCCGCAAAAGTACACGTTCCAGTCCCACAATTACGGCATCAATCTCGTCGGCCGTGGTGGGTTTGCCGAGTGAAAACCGAACGGTCGATTTTGCCAACGCGGGCTCCACGCCCATCGCAATCAGGACGTGGGATGGTTGCACGGATCCAACCATGCAAGCGGAACCGCTCGAAGCAGAGACTCCCTCGAGGTCGAGTCCGATGAGCATGGTCTCACCGTCCACGCCCGGAAATGTGACGTTCAGTGTGTTTGCAAGCGTCTGATCGGAAGACCCGTTCCGAACCGCAGTGGGCGAGAGCCGGCGGATGCCATCCCACAACCTCTCGCGGAGGAGGTTCTGACGAAACTGCTCGGACTCCAGCCCGGATTGAACCCATTCTGCCGCGGCGGCCATTCCTGCAATATTCGCAACGTCCTCGGTGCCCGGTCGGCGTTGGTTTTCGTGAGCGCCGCCGAGGTGAAGCGGTGCCAGCGCGTGTCCCGCTTCCAAATACAGAATACCCGCTCCCTTGGGACCGTAGAACTTGTGCGCAGCGATGCTCATCGCGCTGATTCCAAGTTCGCGTGGTTTGACTGGTTGCTTTCCGAATGATTGCACCATGTCACTGTGCATTGGCACCCCTTTAGATCGGCAGATGGCCGCGAGTTCGTGTAGCGGCTGTGTCACGCCGGTCTCATTGTTCGCTGACATGATCGAAACCAAAATAGTATCCGACTTGATGCTGGATCGCAGGTGCTCGGGATCCACAAGACCGTCGCGAGTTACTGAAAGAACAGTCACCTCGAATCCCTCCGATTCTGCGAGAAACTCAAACGCGTGCAGCACCGCATGATGCTCTGTGGATGCCGTGATCAGGTGATTTCCATGCGCTTTTCGGCTGCGGGCCAAGCCCAGAATGGCAAGATTATCGGACTCGGTCCCCCCTCCGGTGAATACAATCTCATGAGGCCGTACCCCCAAAATGGCCGCGAGCGTTTCCCGCGAGTTGTCAAGCACCCCCCGCGCACGCCTCCCATGCGAATGAATGCTCGACGCGTTGCCAAACTCGTGTTCGAGCACGGGCACCATCGCAGCAAGCGCGCACGGCGCCAGCGGGGTCGTGGCGTTATAGTCTAAATATGCCATTCCAGCGCGGATGGTTGAGCTTGCCTCTTCGGGATCACGCGAAGCTGGGTTTCTTCGTAGGTCACAAGGGACCTTGCGGGAACGCTCTGCATGAGGAACACATTGGCTCCGATCGTCGACTCGCGTCCAATGACGGTTTCCCCGCCAAGCACGGTTGAGTTCGGATAAATCGTGACCCAGTCCTCGACATTCGGATGCCGTTTTCCTCCCTTGACGAGGTGGCCCTCTTCGTCCTTTTGGAAGCTGCGAGCTCCCAGTGTGACGCCGTGGTAGAGTTTTACGTGGTTGCCAATCACACACGTCTCCCCAATGACGACGCCCGTACCGTGGTCGATGAAGAAGTGCGTTCCAATCTGAGCACCAGGATGCACATCGATCCCGGTGCGTGCGTGCGCCCACTCGGTCATCATGCGCGGGATGATTGGAATCCCGGCGCTGTAGAGTGCGTGGGCGCTGCGCTGGATCGCAATCGTCTCAACAAACGGATACGACAGGATGATTTCTTCCTTGCTCAATGCTGCGGGATCTCCTTCGTAGGCTGCTTCGATGTCGGTCTTGAGTAGTTCGCGGATCGACGGAAGGGACTTCAAAAAATCGCTTAGCAGCGTTCTCGCTCTGGCTTCTGGGCAACTTGGATCATCGATCCTCAGACTTCGGCAAATCTGATCTTCCAAGCGGTCCGCAATGCTTGTGATCCGATGGAACGTCAATTCCGAAAGAAACTCGCCGTGCACTGCCTCATCGTCGTGAAATCCAGGGAAGAGGACCTGAAGCAAGTCTGTGCAAATCGTGTCGACCGCCCCCTTGGACGGCAAATTCAGGGCATCCGTGTTATTTAATCCGCCCACGCTGGCGTATGAGGCGAGGATGTCGCGCGTGACTTTGCGAAGTGTGGCTTCCATCAATTTCCCCCTAGTATCGACCGAAGAACCCGATTGTCCAGTTTCGGCAATCCATCAGGCGTCCGGTCTCGCGCCATCGCCAATGCGGCAATGGTAAGCGGCGGTCTTGATGCCCGTTTCATTTTGAAACCTTTCCAAAATGTTAACCATCTCGTTATCAATGTGTTCTGAGGCTACGAGTGCGATAATGGCCCCTCCGAATCCACCGCCTGTGAGCCGCGCGCCGTAAATGCCCGGCAGTCCTGTGGCGATACGAACCAAAATATCCAACTCGGGAGTGCTGTTTTCAAAGTTATTCATTGAGCTCGCGTGCGATGCTGTGAGGAGTGCCCCGAATTCCTTTAGGTCACCGCGCGACAGAGCGTCCACTCCTGCAAAAACGCGTTCGTTTTCGCCGGTGATGTGAGCTGCTCGTTTGCGAACGATTTCGGACAGTCCCGGGTGGATGAGATCCGCTGTGCTCGCGTCCCGCAACGCTGCCACCCCGAGGATCCGCGCTGCTTCGAAGCATTGCTCCCGGCGTTCATTGTATTCGCCGCCTGTCAGTGCGTGCTTCACGCCAGAGTGGACAATCAACAGTTCCACTCCCTCTGGAAACGGAATCCGCCGCACAGATTCGTCGCGGCAGTCGAGGAAAATCGCTTGTTGCCGCCTGCCAAACACGCACGAGACCTGATCCAGAATCCCGCAGTTCACGCCAGCGAATTCATTCTCCGCGCGTTTGCAGATTCTCGCTAGGTCGATGGGTGCGATTTTAAAATCGAATAGCTTGCAAAGCAAAACCGCCGTTGCAACCTCGATCGAAGCCGAACTCGACAACCCCGCTCCCACCGGCAGCGTCGCAGAAAAATCAACCTCAAAACCGCCGACCGCATAGCCTGCTTCGATAAACTTAGCGATGACGCCCACCGGATAGTCACTCCACTCGCCGGTTGGCTGACTTGGGGTCACTGCGTCGACGATAACCTCAGGAAACCCGACACTCCGCAGCTTGATGGATGTGCCATCACGCCGAAAACCTCTCGCCGTGGTCCCTAGATCAAGAGCCGCGGACAAGACGACCCCGCTGTTGTAATCCGTGTGATTCCCTAACAACTCGACCCGTCCGGGAGCAAAAACTTCATGCATATCTCGGCATTGTTCAGAAAAACACACTCTGCGCCAACGCGATTTTCAACAAAATGCCGCAACCAGCGTGTGTTCGATCCGATTTTGGATCGCGGACGGAACAAAACAATCGATCCAATCAAAAAATTTCAAAATAGGTTCTTGACTGCCGACATTTACTCCCTCAATATCTCGCTCCTTTTTCACCGCACTCAGCGGAACATTTTTTCACACTAACGAGACACCATGGCTAAAGAAATTGTCGGATACATCAAGCTGCAGATCCCTGCAGGACAGGCGAACCCAGCTCCTCCCGTCGGCCCGGCGCTCGGTCAGCGAGGCGTCAACATCATGGCGTTCTGCAAAGAATTCAACGCCGCCACCCAGAAGCAGGCCGGCGATATTCTTCCCGTCGTCATCACCGTTTTCAAGGATAAGAGCTTCACGTTCATCACCAAGTCTCCTCCTGCGGGTATTCTTCTCAAAAAGGCCGCAAATATCGCATCAGGATCGAAAGAGCCTAACAAAATCAAGGTGGCAAAACTCACCAAGCAGCAAGTCATGGACATCGTCAAAATAAAGATGAAGGACATGAATGCTCGCTCTGAAGAAGCTGCATTCCGCACGATTGCCGGAACGGCGCGACAGATGGGCATCGAAATCGAGGCCTAAAAGAATTTTTCCAAACAACCGATTCGCAGGAGTCTTTGACTGACCGTCAGGACGCTATCACTGCTCACAAAAATGCAAAAACAACGCAGCAAACGCTACCGGGCTGCCGCCTCATTGGTGGACAGCAGAAAGAAACACACGCTCGACGAAGCCATCTCGCTTCTCAAAACCCTGCCCGCGCCGAAATTTGATCAGACGGTAACGCTGTCGTTCAAGCTGGGCGTCGATCCTCGCCAAAGCGACCAAATGGTCCGGGGAACCTGCCCATTGCCAAACGGCAGCGGCAAAACCGTGCGTGTTCTCGTTTTCGCTACAGGATCCTCCGCCGACGCAGCTCGCGAGGCCGGAGCGGAATTTGTCGGATTTGAAGACCTTATCAAGAAAATCCAAGGCGGATTTTCAGACTTCGACGTCGCCATCGCCACGCCAGCCGCCATGGCGGAAGTGCGTAAGCTCGGAAAAGTTCTCGGACCTCGCGGATTGATGCCAAACCCAAAAACCGGAACCGTCACCGACGACACCGCCACCGCGATCAAGGAAGTGAAAGCTGGTCGCGTCGAGTTCAAGCTCGACAAAAACGCAAATATCGCTGTACCCGTCGGCAAGTTTTCCTTCGAGCCAACCGCACTCGTCCAGAACGGGGCTGCTGTCATCGAAGCGGTGGTCCGCTCCCGCCCTCCAACGGCGAAGGGAACCTTCGTTCAGGCGATCACATTGAGCGCAACGATGTCACCAGGTGTGGTTGTCGATCCGTCGCCGTATCTCAAAAACTAGCGGCCACGACCAAACGCAACACCCAATCCAGTCCCATCCATGAGACCCGAAAAATCCACCATCGTTGAAGACGTTCGCGTCAAGTTTCAAGGTTCGCCATTTCTTATTGTGGCGGAATACACCGGCATGACCGTCCCGCACTTCGCGGAATTACGCAACCGCCTTGCGGGATGCGGCGCGGAGATTCACGTCGTCAAAAACACGTTCATCAAGATCGCTGCCAAAGAGCTCGGAATGCCCGACCTTTCCAGCGCTCTTACGGGCCAGAATGCCGTAGTCACTGGCGAAGCGGACATCTGCGCCGCCGCAAAGGTCCTCAAAACCTTTGCCAAAGAATTCCAAAAACCCGCCGTGAAGGCCGGCGCTTTGGACAACGCGCCACTCAATCCTGAGCAGATCAACTCGCTAGCTGAACTTCCGTCGAAGGAAGTGCTCCAAGCCACGCTCCTCGGCGTCCTGCTTGCTCCAGCAACCAAGCTGGTCCGCACACTCAACGAACCAGGCGCAAGCCTCGCTCGCGTGCTCCAAGCGAAAGTCGATCAACACAGCGCATAAAACTAACTTTTTTCGAATCCGATCTCATCACCGGGTGTCGGAATCGATACGAATTTCGTGGGGCGTCAGAAGTCACGCTTCACGAGAACAGAAAAAACACCAACAGGTTCCTCGTCGGGACCGGCAGCCGCCGGGACTTAAATGCTCTAAGGCTTTAGAACGCGACGATACCAACAATAAATACTATGGCAGATACAACTGAACTCGTGGAGAAACTCAGCGGATTAACCGTCTTGGAAATCGCTGACCTCGTCAAACTACTCGAAGAAAAATGGGGCGTCAGCGCCGCAGCACCCGTAGCCGTTGCAGCCGCAGGCGGCGGAGGTGGCGGTGAAGCCGCAGTCGTCGAGGAAAAAACCAGCTTCGACGTCATCCTCGTTGAAACCGGCGGAAACAAAATCGCCGTCATTAAGGAAGTGCGCGCAGCGGTGTCCGGTCTCGGACTCGCAGAAGCAAAAGCTCTCGTCGAAAGCGCTCCAAAGGCTTTGAAAGAAGGCGTCACCAAAGAAGAAGCAGAAGAGATCAAGAAAAAGATCGAGGCCGCAGGTGCCAAGATCGAAATCAAGTAAGCTTCCACAAATCATGTCCCGAGGCGTTGCGGCGCTGCCTATTCTGCTGTCAAGCAAGAAAAAGGTTGCAGTCGCGCGCTTCGGGGCCTACTTTCATCAACCACCCTTTTGCCTGAAGATCTGAATCCGCGATTACGCGCCGCCGCCAGTAGAAATTTTCCCGCAGTAACGACAATCAGTCGTTCCGCGGGCTTTTTGTCTTACCCACTGACGGCGACTCGCAATCGAATCTTCGATTTGCAGGCAGATTAATGTCAACCACAAGCACCCGCCACATGTCCGAACGCATTTACTTTGGCAAGCTGAACGAGGCTATCGCTCCGCCTAATTTGATCGATCTCCAGATCAAATCCTACGATGAATTTTTCCAACGCGGAGTCGAGCCTACAAAACGCCGCGAGGTGGGACTCCAAGCGGTATTCAAGGAGTTTTTCCCGATCTTCGGCTTTGAGGAAAAAGCGAGCCTTGACTTTGTGAGCTACGATCTTGGCGAGCCAAAGATGAGCGCGCTCGAATCGCAGCGCGAAGGCCAGACGTTCAGTGCTCCGCTCTACGTCACGTTCCGTTACAAAGACGAGGCAAGCACCAAGGAAGAAAAAGTCTACATGGGCGAAATCCCATTGATGACTCCGCAAGGAACATTCGTCATCAACGGGGCTGAGCGCGTCGTCGTCAGTCAACTCCACCGCTCACCAGGTATTTGTTTTGAGACAGATATCCATTTGAACGGAAAACTTCTGCACAGCTTCCGTATCATTCCGGATCGCGGCTCGTGGCTTGAAGTCCAGTTCGATACGAGCGACCTGCTCTATGTTTACCTGGATCGCCGTAAGCGCCGTCGCAAGTTTCTCGCGACCACGTTCCTTCGTGCTCTGGGCTACGGCTCCGACGCGGACATCATCAGCCTTTTCTACACGGTCGAAACGCTCAAACTGAGCGAAAAACTCGATGAAGAAGAAATCGCATCGAAAGTGCTCATCCAAGACGTTTTGGATGGTGAGGTGACTGTAGCGCGTGCATTCGAGCCGCTCACGAAACCAACGGTTCACCAACTTCTCAGCCTCGGCCACAAATCCGTTCAGGTAGTCGACACAAAAAATGACGACACCATCATCAAGTCGCTGAAAAAAGATCCGGCGCACAACGAGGATGAAGCACTCAAAGACATCTACCGCAAGTTGCGCCCTGGCGATCCACCGACGGTTCAAAACTCGCGCAGCATGCTCAAGCGCTTGTTCTTTGACCCGAAACGCTACGATCTCGGCCGCGTAGGTCGTCACAAAATCAACCAGAAACTCGGCGTGGATGTCAGCGATGCCATCCGGATTCTCACGAAGGAAGACTTCGTAGCCGCGATGAAGTATCTCGTCGAACTGCGTTTAGGTGAGGGGATGGTTGATGATATCGATCACCTCGGAAGCCGCCGCGTGCGGACCGTGGGTGAATTGCTTGCCAACCAGTGCCGGGTCGGCTTGGCGCGCACCGAACGATTGGTTCGCGAACGCATGACCCTTTATGATGTAGGCACAGAGCACATCACGCCTCAGAAATTAATCAATCCGAAGGCACTTAGCGCCGTCGTCCGTGATTTCTTCGGCCGTTCACAGCTCAGCCAGTTCATGGATCAAACCAATCCGCTGTCGGAACTCACCCACAAGCGCCGGCTTTCAGCCCTCGGACCGGGTGGTCTGAGCCGTGATCGCGCGGGGTTTGAAGTTCGTGACGTGCATCCGTCGCACTACGGACGGATTTGTCCCATCGAAACGCCGGAAGGCCCGAACATCGGTCTGATCAGTTCGCTGAGCACATTTGCCCAGGTTAACGACTTCGGCTTTATCGAAACGCCTTACCGCAAAGTGGCAAACTCGAAAGTTTCGAATGATGTCGAATACCTTACCGGGGATCGCGAGGAAAACTACTACATTGCGCAAGCAAACTCGCCCGTCGATAAAAAAGGAAACTTCACCGCCGAGTCGATCTCCGCGCGTTTCCGTGGCGACTTCGTGGAAGTCTCACCCGACCAAATCCAATACATGGATGTGTCTCCGAAACAGCTTGTTTCGGTAGCAGCCGGATTGATTCCGTTCCTCGAGCATGATGATGCAAACCGCGCTCTCATGGGATCTAACATGCAACGCCAAGGCGTGCCATTGTTGATTTCTGACTCTCCGCTCGTCGGAACCGGACTTGAGGGCCGTGTCGCGCGTGATTCGAAGGCAGTCATTGTCTCCGAGTCCGATGGTAAAGTCGCATCGGTGACCGCTAGCCATATCGTTATCACTCCAGACGGCCAGATGCCCGAAGGTAAGAAGAAATTCAAACACGATCCAGCAGCCGGTGTGCACGTTTACGAACTACGTAAATTCATGCGCTCGAATGCAAGCACCTGCATCAACCAAAAGCCGATCGTGGCCAAAGGCCAAACGATCAAGCTGGGCGATGTGATCGCCGATGGACCGAATACCGAAAAAGGCGAACTCGCCCTCGGCCGGAACGTACTCGTCGCGTTCATGTCATGGAACGGATACAACTTCGAAGATGCCATCATGATCTCCGAGAAGGTTGTGAAGGAAGATATCTACACGTCGATTCATATCGATGAATTCGAAATCGGTGCCCGCGACACGAAGCTCGGACCAGAAGAAATCACCAAGGACATTCCGAATGTCAGTGAAGAAGCGTTGGCGAATCTTGGCGCAGATGGCGTGATTCGCATCGGTGCCGAAGTGAAACCTGGCGATATCCTCGTCGGAAAAATCACGCCGAAAAGCGAGACGGAATTGGCGCCTGAAGAGCGTCTCCTTCGTGCGATCTTCGGCGAGAAAGCCGCAGACGTCAAAGACACCTCGCTCACGGTCCCGTCCGGCACCTACGGCATCGTCATGGACGTCAAAGTTTCCTCCAAAAAGGAAGTCGCCCGTCAAAAAATGACGCCCACTGAGTCGAAACGGCAGCAAAAAATGATCCTCGATGATCACAAGCGCCGCAAAGACGAGCTGCATGAGCAACTCACAGAAGCACTTTCAAACGTGCTCCTCGGTGAGAAGATCCCGCTCGACGTCGTCAATGCCCAAACCGGTGAGATTATCATTCCGGCCAACCGCAAGATCACGAAACAGCTGCTCCGCAAACTCGCATCGGTTTACGAGCATGTCGAAATCGACCCGAGCCCGATCCGTAATAAAATCCGCGAAATCATCAGCCAGTTCGAACACAAGTTCACCGATCTCGAACACGAGAAGGAAGAAAAAATCGGAATGGTCGAAAGCGGAGATGACGTCGATCCCGGCATCATCAAGCAGGTCAAAGTTTACATCGCCAGCAAGCGTAAGCTCAGCGTGGGTGACAAAATGGCCGGACGTCACGGAAATAAGGGTGTTGTCGCCAAGATCGTGCCTGAAGAAGACATGCCATTCCTCGCGGATGGAACGCCTGTTGACATCGTCCTGAACCCACTCGGCGTGCCGAGTCGAATGAACGTCGGGCAGGTTCTTGAAACCCACCTCGGCGTGGCTGCAAAAGCACTCGGGTTCAAAGTTGCCACCCCTGTCTTCGACGGAATCAGCGAGGAACGCATCCGCGAATACCTCGTCGAAGCGAAAACAAAAGAAGGGTTCACCTGGATCAACGAAACCGGAAAAGCCACGTTGTATGACGGACGCACCGGTGACCAATTCGATCAGCAGGTCGTTGTGGGCTACATTTACATGCTCAAACTCGGCCACCTCGTCGCGGACAAAATCCACGCTCGAGCCGTCGGACCCTACTCGCTTGTCACGCAGCAACCACTGGGCGGAAAAGCCCAATACGGTGGCCAGCGCTTCGGCGAGATGGAAGTTTGGGCACTCGAAGCATACGGCGCGGCCTACACGCTCCAAGAACTTCTCACCGTTAAATCGGATGATGTCCAAGGGAGAACTCGGATCTACGAGAGCATCGTCAAAGGTGACAACTCGCTCACGGCAGGAACTCCGGAATCGTTCAACGTGCTCATCAAGGAAATGCAGGGCCTCGGCCTCGACGTGCGCGTCGGTGCACCGAAGGAAGCATTGACCCTGACCGACACCGCAGCCTGATCGCTACAAGAAACACACGCAACACTGAGAGAGAACCATGATTGAAAACAAGCTGAGTGAGTTGACCGGAGCTGCCCAAGTCGAGAGTTTCGACGAGGTGGGCATCACTGTCGCATCCCCGGAGTCCATTCGGAGCTGGAGCCGCGGCGAAGTGAAAAATCCAGAAACGATTAACTACCGCACGTTCAAGCCCGAGAAGGGTGGTCTCTTCTGCGAGCGAATTTTCGGCCCCACCCGGGACTGGGAATGCTCCTGCGGAAAATACAAGCGCATCAAACACAAAGGCATTGTGTGTGACCGATGCGGCGTGGAAGTCACCCAAGCTCGCGTTCGCCGTGAGCGCATGGGGCACATCGAACTTGCCGTGCCAGTTTCTCACATCTGGTTCTATAAGTGCATGCCATCGCGCATTGGCTTGATGCTCGACATGACGTCGCGCCAGCTCGAGCGCGTCATCTACTACGAGGACTATATCGTCATCGACCCCGGCAACACGCCATTGGAGCGGTGTCAGCTTTTGACCGAAACCGAATTCCGTGATGCGGAAGACGCATACGGCGACAGCTTTGAAGCCGGCATGGGTGCCGAAGCGATCAAGAAACTCCTTGAGCAAACCGATCTCCAGACGCTCGTGGATGAGATTGAGGTCGCCATGACCCAGACGCGCAGCAAGCAGCTTCGCAAGAAATACTCGAAGCGGCTTAAGCTGGTTCAGGGTTTTGCATCGTCCAAAACGCGTCCTGAGTGGATGATCCTCACCGTATTGCCAGTGATTCCGCCTGATTTGCGTCCACTCGTGCCGCTCGAAGGGGGCCGCTTTGCAACCTCCGACCTAAACGATCTCTATCGCCGCGTCATCAATCGCAACAACCGTCTCAAAACGCTGCTGCAACTGAAAACGCCCGAAGTCATTATCCGAAACGAAAAACGGATGCTCCAAGAGTCCGTTGATGCGCTTTTTGACAACGGCCGTCACGGTCGTGCCGTCACCGGTGCAGCAAACCGCCCGCTCAAATCCCTGAGCGACATGCTCAAAGGCAAGGGCGGACGATTCCGTCAGAACCTACTCGGCAAACGCGTCGACTACTCTGGCCGCTCTGTTATTGTGATCGGACCGGAATTGAAGCTAAACCAATGCGGGCTGCCAAAGAAAATGGCACTCGTTTTGTTCGAGCCATTCATTATCCGCCGCCTCAAGGAACTCGGATATGTGCACACCGTGCGCAGTGCGAAAAAGCTGATCGAGCGCCAAACACCTGAAGTCTGGGACATCCTAGACGAAGTGACCAAAGGCCACCCGGTGCTACTCAACCGCGCGCCGACTCTGCACCGCTTGTCGATTCAAGCGTTTGAGCCGATTCTGATCGAAGGCGAAGCCATTCGTGTTCACCCGCTCGTCTGCACCGCTTACAACGCGGATTTCGACGGTGACCAAATGGCTGTTCACGTCCCGCTGTCAGTGGAAGCGCAAATGGAGGCTCGCCTCCTCATGCTCGCCCCGAACAATATCTTCTCGCCCTCGAGCGGAAAGCCAATCACGACGCCATCGCAGGATATTCCGCTCGGATGTTACTATCTGACGCAGACTCCGCGAAATGGAGATGCTCCAGCCAGCGGACGTACGTCGCTCTTCGCCGATTCATCGGAAGTCGAAATGGCGCTCTCCGAAGGGGCCATCGAGACGCATACCCCGGTCCGGTTCAAGAATCCTGACTTTGGTCGCAAAACCATTTATGGGAATGCTGATCAGAAAATCCTCGAAACCACCGCAGGCCGCGTGATTTTTAACCAAATCTGGCCCGACGGTCTCGGATTTTACAACAAAGTTTGCGGCAAGAAACAGCTCTCCGATATCATCTGGCGTTGTTACCAAGTGTCCGGCCAGCAGGAAACCGTCGAAACTCTCGACCGCCTGAAAGAAATGGGCTTCAGCGCAGCGACCAAGGCCGGAATTTCTATCGGTGTCTCAGACATGATTATCCCGAAAGAAAAAGCGGGACTCGTCGAGCGCGCCTACAAAGAAATCACGGAAGTCGAGAAGCAATACCGCCGCGGTATCATCACCGACGGTGAACGCAAAGGAAAAGTCCAAGACGTCTGGACCCACACCGGTGAGGAAGTTGCGAACGTTTTGTTCCGCACACTCCAACACAACGACGGAAAACGTGAAATGAACACCGTGTTCATGATGGTTGACTCCGGCGCTCGTGGAAACCGGACGCAGATCAAGCAGCTCGCTGGAATGCGCGGCCTCATGGCCAAGCCATCCGGTGAAATCATCGAACAGCCGATTATTTCGAACTTCCGCGAGGGGCAAACGGTGCTCGAATACTTCATCTCGACCCACGGTGCCCGCAAAGGACTTGCCGATACCGCGCTAAAAACTGCCGACTCGGGATATCTCACCCGTAAATTGGTGGATGCCGCACAAGACGTCATCATCACCGAAGACGACTGCGGCACGGTCAACGGCATCGTTGTCCGCCCAATCTACGAGGGAGACGAAGAGGTTGTCAGTCTGTCTACCCGTATCATTGGACGCACCAGTTGTGAATCGGTCAAGGACCCCGTCACTGGAAACTATGTCGTCCGCGCAAACGAAATCGTTACCGAGGAAGCTGCTGCCGCGATCGAAAAAATCGGTATCGAGCAACTCAAAATTCGCTCGGTCCTCACTTGCGAGTCGAAGCGTGGCGTATGCAGAAAGTGCTACGGACGCAACCTCGCGAACGGTGGTGAAGTCTCGATGGGCGAGGCAGTCGGAATCATCGCTGCGCAATCGATCGGTGAACCCGGAACGCAGCTCACGATGCGAACTTTCCACGTGGGTGGAGCAGCGAGCCAGACGTTCAAACAGCCGATCATCAAAGCGAAAAACGATGGAACGATCCAGTTCAACGACCTCAAGATCGTGGAAACGACTGAGGGCACGTCGGTGGTGCTCAACAAAAATGGATCGGTCAGCATCCACTCGAAAGATGGGCGCGAGCAGGAAAGCTACAACGTCGTTGTCGGCTCCGTGATTTCCGTGGCGAATGGTGCGCACGTCAAAAAAGGCGAGACCTTCATCCAATGGGATCCTTACAACGTTCCGATCATCACCGAACATGCCGGAAAAGTGCAGTTCATCGACATGATCAGTGGCGTCACCGTCCGCAAGGAGATTGACGAAACGACTGGCGTGATGGGAACCGTGGTCATCGAGCACAAGGAGGATCTGCACCCGCAGATCGTCATCTTGGATAAGGCTGGCACCGTGCTCGGAAGCTACTCGATTCCATCCGGCGCTCACGTCGAGGTGAAAGAGGGCGAGAAAGTCCCTGCCGGACAACGTCTCGCGAAAACCCCGCGCAAGATTGCAAAAACCAAGGACATCACTGGTGGTCTCCCACGTGTGGCAGAGCTTTTCGAAGCCCGCCGCCCGAAAGATTCAGCGGAAATCGCTAAGATCGACGGTGTGGTCGATATCGGTGGCACCGTGCGTGGCAAACGCCGATTGGTCGTAACCGATCCGCAGACCGGCGTGGAGGAGGAACACCTCATTCCGTTGAATAAACACATCATCGCATTCAAGGGCGACGCCGTGAAAAAAGGACAACAACTGACCGAAGGTCCGGTTGTCCCGCACGAAATTCTCGAAATCTGCGGACCGCAAGAACTCCAAGAACATCTGCTGAACGAAGTTCAGGAAGTTTACCGTTTGCAAGGTGTCGAAATTAACGACAAGCACATCGAAATCATCGTTCGCCAGATGCTCCGCAAGGTTAAGATCAGTGATCCTGGTGACACCACGATGCTATGGGGCGACCAAGTCGACCGCATGGACTTCGAGAAGGAAAACGCAGTGGTAGTCGCAAAAGGTGGTAAACCCGCCGAGGCAACGCCTGTGCTCCTTGGAATCACCAAGGCATCGCTCGAGACCGACAGCTTTATCTCGGCCGCATCGTTCCAGGACACAACCCGTGTTCTGACCGAAGCTGCCACGCTCGGCAAAGTTGACCGTTTGCGTGGCTTCAAAGAGAACGTCATTATGGGGCACTTGATTCCAGCAGGATCAGGCTTCCCATCGAACCGCGAGTTTGACATTATCAGTTCTGGAGATCCGTTCGCGGAACCAGCACCGGAATTTGCCGAACAAGAAGCCAGCTAATAAACAAATAACTTAAGACAACGGCATGACCGCTGAATCCCACAATTCTTCCAAAATGGAAATGATGACAGAACTCCTGGAGGCCGGAGTACATTACGGCCACCAAACGAAACGATGGAATCCGAAAATGAAGGATTTCATCTTCGAAGAAAAAAATAGCATCTACATTATCAACCTCGGTAAGACGGTTGAGCAGTTAGATACAGCGACGCAATTTTTGCACGACCTCGTCAAGGGTGGGGGTAAAGTATTGTTCGTGGGATGCAAAAAGCAGGCCCAAGAAGCAGTACGCGAAGCCGCGCAAGCGAGTGGCCAGTTCTTTGTGAATCAGCGTTGGTTGGGCGGCACGCTCACAAACTTGCAAACGATCCGCAAGAGCGTTGCCCGCTATCGCGAACTCGCTGCGCTTGAAAAATCGCCGACATACTCAAAGATCAACAAAGCGGAGGCTTCCAGCCTGCGCCGCGAAGCACAACGCATCTTCAAGAACCTTGAAGGACTTCTCGATATGGAGAAGCTTCCAGACGCAATGGTCATCATCGATACCAATCGCGAATCCATCGCTGTCGCAGAAGCCAATCGCTTGAAGATCCCGATCGTCGCCATCGTTGATACGAACTGCGATCCAGACCGTGTCGAGTACCCCATCGCCGGAAACGACGATGCGATCCGCTCGATCCGCGTGATCTTGCAGAAGCTCGTCGCATCGATTCTGACTGCGCGTGGTATCGAACAAAAGCAGGATTCAGACCTCGCTGCGGTAGCCGAATAAGAATGCCGAACTAAACAGGATTTTCGCGAGTATATGGATTTGGAGAATCTTCTTAATCCCGCAAATATTTCAAAATCCCGTTTAGCTCTCACTACGATACACAATTTTTCAAGAAACTCTCTTCCATGCCCGAAGTCACATCTGCCTTAGTCAAACAACTCCGCGAAAAAACCAACGCGGGGATGATGGATTGTAAACGCGCCCTCGATGAAGCCGCTGGCGACCTCGAACAAGCCGAGACGATCCTCCGCAAAAAGGGAATCGCCGGAGCCTCGAAAAAAGCATCGCGCGCCGCAAAAGAGGGCGTCGTCGCCTCCTACATCCACCTGCAGGGGAAAGTCGGCGTGCTCGTCGAAATCAACTGCGAGACGGACTTTGTTGCGAAAAATGAAAACTTCAAAGAATTTGTCAAAGACATCACGCTCCACATCGCAGCGGCAAACCCGCTCTACGTAAGCCGTGAGCAGGTCCCTGCGGACGTGGTCGAGAAAGAACGTGACATTTTCCGCACCCAAGTGATCGGCAAGCCGGCGAACATCGTTGAGAAAATCGTCGAAGGCAAAGTGGACAAGTTTTACAGCGGCATCTGCCTGCTCGAACAAGGCTTCATCAAAAACCCGGACGTTACGATCAAGGATGTACTGAGCTCGAAAATCTCCGAAATGGGCGAAAACATGATTATCCGCCGATTTGTCCGCTATATGGTGGGCGAAGACTTGGGTGACGCTCCTGCCGCCGAGTCCGAAGAGTAGGAATTTTTGACCGAAGCTGGATCGCGAACCACGCGAGAGTGAACTGAACCCAAAAGCGCCCGGACCGGGCAACGATTGAACTGCCATGAATTACCAAGCACTCGACGAGGCCAACAAGGTCATCGAAAACAAACAAACACTCATCAACCTCGTTTCGAGGAGAGTGCGTCAGCTCAGCAGCGGAATCCGCCCCCTCGTGGAAGTCGGACCGCGCATGACATTTGCAGACACAGCCATCGCCGAGATCATCCAAGGGAAGATTTCTGCAGGCCCCAGAGTCAACCTTGGCGCCTAAGCCGGGCCTCGGGTCGCTGAGGCGACATACTCATGGCCGCCGAGATCACCAATAATCGCAAGGCGTTTCACGATTTTCATATCGAGGAGCGTCTGGAGGCGGGAATCGAACTGCTCGGCACCGAGGTGAAATCGATCCGCGCAGGCCACGTGAACTTGCGTGGTGCCTACGCGAGGGTGGAGAGCGGGCAGGTTTTTCTCTACGACGCGGACATCCAGCCGTATCTGCGTGCAAGTCATGAACAACATGAGCCGAAACGCCGCCGAAGACTCCTCCTCCACACACGGGAGATCGCGAATCTCTTCGCCGAGGTCAATGTCAGCGGGCGCACGCTGATCCCGCTCCGGCTCTATTGGAAAAATCGAGTCGTCAAAGTGGAACTCGGCATCGGCAAGGGCAAACATGCAGCCGATAAGAGGTCCGCTCTAAAGGATCGCGAGGAGTCGCGTGAGATGGCTCGCACCGTCGCAGGCTTCAACCGTCGTTCGGGCTAGTGGCAATCCGTGTCCATCGGTGGAATCCGTGGTTCCGAATCTGTTTTTAGCGTCATGGTTCTACGAGCTGCTGATACGAGTGTGCGCGAATCCCGCTTTTGTTGGGCAAAGCGAATAGCCTCACTTGTCGGGTTTCTTGTTCTCATCGTAATCCAACTCGCGGCCGTTACCTCGAATTGGGATAGTGTCCTCGTTGAGGGCGATGTCTATTTTGTCGATGCGGATTGTTACTCCCGCATGACACGCGTCCAATCGATTGTCGATGGCGGACCTTGGAGCATTCGGGAACATCGATTTGAAAATTGGCCAAACGGAACCCGTCCGCACACCACGGCACCATTGGATTTTGGAATCGTCGGGCTTTTCCATGTTCTCCATCTTGTCGGCATCGATGGCGACTCGGCCTTGGACCTGGCTGGTGCTTGGATCTCGCCGATCCTCGGGGTGGTTCTAATTTTCGGCCTTTGGGCGTGGATGGGTTGGATGCGCTTGCCGTTTCGATGGATCACATTGATCGTAATCGCGGTTTCGCCGGTGGTGGTGCAGGCGATGAAGTTCGGCCGGCCGGATCATCAATCGCTGCTCATGCTCCTGATTGCTGCCGGAGTCGCAGCCGAGATCACGCTCTGGCAGCGCCCTAATCGTGTGGTCGGATGGGGCTGGGGCATTGTTTGGGCACTTGCGCTGTGGGTCAGCCTTTTTGAGCCGTTGATTGTTTTTGCACTCCTGCTTCTGATCCGGGCGCTTTGCCTCAAACGCGCGGCGATTAGTCAGACATGGATGCAGGCTTGGATCGTATTCGTCGTGGGATTTGCCTTGGTGGTGGCAGTGGATGGATGGAGGCTGGGCGGTGACTGGGACCCGGCGATCGCGCAGTATTTCCCGCGTTGGGCAACCATGCTCGGGGAGTTAGCGCCAGTGCCGATTGGCTCCTTGAATTGGTTCGTTTGGGGCGGATTTGGAATCGTACTTTTACCCATCCTGCTTGGCTGGCAAGCAATTCGGATGCGGGATAAAACCGCGATCCTCTGCGCGGTGCTCGTGTTGGCGACGTTCTGCCTTAGCGTGTGGCAAGTCAGATGGGTGTCGTATTTCATTCTGCTCGCGGCGATGTCCGTGCCGTTTGCGCTTGCGGGCCTCACTGCCCGGCGGGGATGGATCTATCTGGCGTTCGCCTTCAGCGTCTGGCCCTTGGCGGCTGCGTGGGAAACGACGCTCTTTCCGGATGAGGCGACTATTGCCCGTTCGGATGAAATGCGCTCCGAGAATATCCAGCTCCGCACGATCGCCGAGCGCATGCGCTCTCAGGACGTTGAGGGATTTCTAGCACCATGGTGGTTTTCTCCCGCACTAGCCTATTGGTCTGGGCAGCCGGGTGTGAGCGGTTCCTCCCATCAGAGCCTTGGCGGAATTGTTGACGCTGCAAGATTCTTTTTGACGGATGATGCTTCCGTTGCGCAGGGCATCCTGAATGAAAGATCTGTCACATGGGTTGTCACCGATGACCCGGCGCGTATTGAGCAGACTTCCTCGCGCCTTTTAAAAGAGGCTCCTCCGACGCGATCGCTGGCAGTGGACCTCGCACAACCCGGATCGCCCGGAAAAGCAAATGAGCGAATGCCTCAGCTGATCCGCTCAATGGAAACGGAGTTTTTTGTTCTCTATCGAAATCAACCTGGAATTCGCAATTGAATTCACCATGGAGGACATGAAGAGCATGAAGTTCAATAACTTTGGAAAAATCAGAACCGTTCATCTCGTTCACCCAATGGGTGTTGGATAGTTTGCTTGGTCAGATCGGCTCCCCGAGAAATCACCCCTTCATGTCCTTCCTGCTCTTCATTGTAAAAACTGGTATTTTTTGGCCCTCTAACTGCGGGATTTAGGATCAAAAACCGCCCCCGCGCAGTGAGCGCTCGCGCCACTCACTGGACAGCGAAGGCATCGCCCGGCTCGCGGCCTTCGTCCGCATCGATGTAATCAAACATCGTTTGAATATCCTCCCGGTCCGCCAACCCGCTCTCGGCCTTACGTGCAGCTAGTTTCGCAGCCAACCAATCCCTCCACCCGACTTTGGTCATAAATGCATTCCACACGCGGAGTTCTTGATCAGTCGGTTTTTTGCCGTGGGCGTAACACCAATCCAAAACCGCACGATCATCGAGACCCCGGCCGATTTCTGTTACGGCATCCGCATAGGACACCGAAAGGAGCGCGCAGGTCCACGCGTCCATCGCGAGCCCAAGATTGCCGCACAGGTCCTCCCTCAGCTCACCACGTGCGAAGAGCCGCGCCTTGTCGAGCATCCTCGGGAAATAGACTAATCCATCGATCTGATTGTAAGGCGAAACGGGGACTTTCATGAATTTGAGAAAATGGTTATAAATCAGTAGCTCTCGACACAAGCAGGATTTTTAATCGAAGCGCAGCCGGAATTGGCCCGACATTTGCTATTGTTACGGAATTGTAACAGGGCAAGGGTGTTAAAAAAGAGGTAGGCAATAAAAAAGTCCTTGCCATCGGACTGAGACCTGAGCAATCCTGCGAATGGGAAATCAATCAAGCCACACTATTTCAAAAACATCATGAAAACAAAAATCCTCACAGCCCTCGTCGTCGCAGTCGTCGCGCTCACATCCGTGCCAATGGAAGCCTTCGCTCAGAACCGCAATCCGGTTCCGACGAGAATCCAGACTAAGGCATTCGATAGACTTAATCGTCAGCTTCAAGCTCTTCGCCCCGGCAGCGCACGTGCGGCGTCGATCGCTCGCCGCATGATCAACCTGGTCCCGACTGCAGCCTCTCAAGTATTGTCGATCGCGACCACCAAGGTGACCAACATCCGCAATGCACAGGTGCTTGTTTCAGTTGCAATTCAAACGATCGGAACGTTCCAACTCACGGACGCCGAAAAAGCTAACCTCATCGTGAATGCCACTTTTACGGTATCGACAGTCGCGCAGACCATACCAAAGATTGTGAGTTCTACGCCTGCGGTGCCACAGATTGGCGCTGGAGCAAACACCGCATTGGCTACCGATGCACTCATCCGTGGATCTGCGGTCACTAACATCCTTGCCGATCCCAACCTGGATTCAGTGGTCGAGAATGATGCGATCCCGCGGATTACAGAGCTTCCAACTCCAACGCCTGTTCCTTACGGAGCATAACGGTCGCTCGCTGTAAAAGCTGAACTTTAAAATTGAAAAAGCGGGTGGTGGATGCCACCCGCTTTTTTGATGGACCAACGACACGATGTGCGGCCTGTTAGCGTATCGGGGCCATGTGTTCCGAGGGCCGGAGAGGATCGCTTTCCGCTCTCGCACTCAAAAAAATCACCACTTTAGCTTCACAAATTCCCTCGCTTGGTGCTGATTGGTGGTCGCACACCAAACCTCATCCACAACGGTAAGAATATGTATTTCAAAATTCCGCTTCTCCTCTTGGTCGTAACCGCATTATCCGGTTGTTTCGCGACGAGTCCTATTAAAGAACGCGAGGTAGCGACCATCGCTGCGGCAGACACTGGATTTGATAAAAACTACAAGTTGCGCCCGAACGACGTCGTTCGTGTGCAGGTTTTCCAAGAAGCAGACATGGTCACCGAGGAGCAAATCTCGGCCGATGGGTCCATCGCGTTTCCGCTCATCGGGCGGGTTCAAATCGCTGGTCAAACATCGGGTGAGGCCGCAGAGACGATCGCCGCGAGGTTGCGGAAAGGGTTCCTGACAAATCCACAGGTGTCGGTGTCCGTGACGGCGTATGCGCCAATGACATTCACGATTTTGGGTCAAGTCGGTGGCCCCGGCACGTACGAAATCCCGCCCACTCAATCGCTGACGCTACCCATGGCAGTCGCCCGCGCAGGCGGCAACACACGAATCGGAAACTTGCGAAACATCCAAGTCACGCGGAAGCGGGACGATAAGATCGTCGAAATCACAGTCAATCTCCTCAGCACAGAAGGCCGCCAATTCATTGTGAAAGAAGGCGATCTAATCACTGTTCAAGAAAGTCTGTTTTAATTCTCAAAATGTCTGAAAAATCTCCGTCGTCGGATCGTATCGATAGCGATCTGCTCGAACTGCCAGAGCCGTCTCAAAACCAGGGCGAGGAATCGCCGTTTTCCATTGACTACCGTCGCTTGTTGGCGGTTACGAAGAAATTCTCATGGCTGATTGTCCTGTATATCATTGCGGGAGCTGTTGGAGCCATGGTGTACCTCAGCAACACCGTTCCGATCTACCGTTCGTTTGCCAGATTAAAGATCGAACAGCGAGTGATGGATGCAACGCCGGGGTCATCTGGCGGTGCATTTGAAGATCTGCGTGGGCTCGAGATGCTCCAAACGATCCAACTCGGCTTCGCCAGCCGTTCGTTGATGCAGCGCATTGTCGAAAAGACCACCATCAAGGACCGCGACGATTTCCGAAAGGACACGCCGCTGGCGAAGGAGTCGGCATCGACCGAGAGCTTTGTCGGCTATCTATTCGCAAATACCAAAGTCGAGTTGATTCAAGGAACGCGTTTGATGACAGTCTCGTTTGACCATCCGGACCCCCAAGTCGCGACTGAAATGGTCGACACTTTCGTGCGCGAGTATGTCGCCCTCGAGGGCGAACAGCGGCTGGCGGCGGCGTCGGTGAACCTGAGCTACCTGCTGCAGGAGAAAAAATCACTCGAAGAAAAACTTCGCACATCTGAGGAGCAGCTCAGCACTTATACGCGGCAACTTGGCAGCGTATCGGTGGATAGTGAACTCAATATCATCGCGGGTCAGCTTATCGAACTGAACTCGCGGCTCACAACGGCGAAGACCGAGCGCCTAAGCCTGGAAGCGGATTTTGAACAGATCTCGGGCATCCGTGATGATCCCGATCGCCTGCTGGAAATTTCAAGTATCAGCCAGCTTCCTGAGATTGCTTCCCTGCGTAACCAGATCAACGCACTCGACGCGGAGCTCAGCAAACTACAGTCGCGCTATGGGACGAATAATCCGTTGATCATGCAGCTCAGAGATCAGCGGGCGACTCTTAGCGAAACGTTGAAAGCCGAAGCACTTCGCGCCCCGCAGACGATCGAGCTATCGCTGCGATCGGCCAAGCAAAACGAGCTGAGCCTCGAACGCGAAACTCAGGCACAGGAGCAAAAGGTGATTCAAACGAAGGATCTATCGATTCAATCCAAGGTGCTTGAACGCATGATCGAAGCGGACAAGCTCTCGTTTCAGGCCGTCTTGCAGAAGCTCAACGAAGAGACATCGCAGGCCCGGAGTCAGCCGATATTCATCCAAGTACTCGATCCGGCGTCCCCTGCATTCCGCGTGAAACCAAAGCCGGTCCAAGTGATGGCGATCGGCATTTTTCTCGCGCTGGCGATCAGTGCGGCAACGATCCTGATCCTGACGTATTTCGACACGTCGTTCAAATCCGTGGATGAACTCGAGGATGCTCTTGCGGTCCCGGTTTTGGCGGCGATTCCTCGATTTGACGAGGATCCGAAAGCTAAAAAGACGAACAAAAAGTTGAGCCAAGAGGAACGGGAGGCCGCCGAGTCTCTTGATGCGATGCCGCTGATCAAAGACCCGTTTTCAGCGGCCAGCGAAGCGTATCGCACTTTGCGAGCCGGGATTTTGCTATTGGAGGATGAAAAACGCACGGTGCTCGTAACTAGCGCTGTCCCTGAAGAGGGTAAATCCACGACAGCGATCAATCTCGGGATCGCGATGGCGCAGCGTAATTCCAAGACGCTGCTCATCGATGCCGATCTACGGAAACCGACGATCAGCAAGCGCTTGTTCGGAACCAAGCGTCACAAGGGACTTGCCGAGTGCTTGGCCGAGACCGCTGAGTTCGACGAGGTGATTCAGGAAACGAAGATTCCGAATTTGTGGGTGCTTTCGTCAGGACGTACCGACCGCGAGTCCGGGGAGTTGCTCCTGCGTCGCAAACGGATGGATGAAATTCTTGCGGCTGCTCGAGCACAGTTTGAGCATGTGATCGTTGATTCGGCGCCCATTTTGGCCGTGAGCGATACGATCACGATGTCTCGCCATTTCAAAGTTATTTGCTTGGTTGTCAAATCCCACAAAACCCCGCGTCGCATGGTGAAGCGCGCATTCGACTTGCTTGCCCGTGCCCGCCGGAAGGTGAGCGGCACCGTGTTCAGTATCGTCCCTCCGCAGGATGCGTATTACAATTACGCATACACTGATGGTGGACGCGCCTACGGCGATCGCAAGAGTGAGTCGTAGTTCCACCAAACACTCAGCGCGCAGGCGAAAAATTTTTCGCAACTTTGTCATTCGGGCGTGGTTTCATAATCATGCTTGAACCGCTCGCCCCCAGAGATTGGTCTATTCCGCTGGCGTACCATTTACTGGTGCGTGCCGGGTTTGGCGGTACGCCTTCCGAGCTTGCTGCGTTTCATCAATTGGGTTTGGAGGCGGCGGTTGACTTACTGCTGTCAAAAACTGCTCCAGCCCCCCTTTTCGAGGAATGGACGGAAACAGAGTCGCTCCGAGCAACCGAGCAAGCCGCCAGGGAGTCGCGAAGAAGCGGGGATATCAAGGAAACTCAAAGGCTGTCGATTGAGGTTCAAAAAGAACGACGACGCCAGACCTTGGCGCTTCGCGATGCATGGCTGAATCGCATGGTAACGACAGAGCAACGAGTGTGCGAGAAGCTCACGTTGTTCTGGCATGGACACTTCGCCACGAGCATTCAGAAGGTGAAGGAGGCGGAATGGATGTGGCTCCAAAATGAAACATTTCGCAGTCATGGAATCGGCACGTTTGGCGATCTAGCAAAAGCAGTCAGTCGCGACCCGGCGATGATCCGTTGGTTAGACCTCGAAAGGAGCTCGGCAACTGCTCCGAACGAAAACTTCGCTCGTGAGCTACTCGAGCTTTTTACTCTGGGCGAGGGGCATTATTCCGAGGCGGACATCAAAGAGGCGGCCCGCGCTTTCACCGGATATCGAACCGACCGGGACTCCGGGAAGTTTCGTCTTTCGCCGGTGTTTCACGATGCAGGGCAGAAAGCGTTCATGGGCGAATCCGCAGCATTTGACGGGGACGGCATCGTGGATGTGATCCTAGAAAACCGCCAGTGCGGCCGATTTTTGGGTCGCAGAATCTGGGAGTTTTTTGCCGGGATTGAACCGACGCCGCAGTTCGAGAAGCTGCTAGGTGATACCTTCAAACAGGGAGATTATGAGGTGCGACCATTTTTAAAACGCATATTTCTTTCAAAGCTCTTCTACTCCCCCCGCTTGGTGTCTGCACAAATCAAGAGTCCAGTCCAATGGTTGGTTCAGGCCTGTCGATCACTCGAGGTAGCTCCACCCCCGCCGAGGATTGCCGGGACGTGGCTGGAAAATCTTGGACAACAGTTGTTTGCCCCGCCGAACGTGCGTGGATGGGAGGGCGGTCGGTCATGGATGAGTGCTAGCACCATTACTGCACGCGCGAACTACGCCGGAGACCTCGTCGGCACCAGCCGTGGCTCCCGACCTGATAAACGCATGAAATTCTGGGCGCCTGCAGATCCTACGCGATGGACTGAAGTCGTCGGTGCCGACGGTGTCGATGCGAAAGCTCGGGCTCTCGCAGTGCGGCTCTATGGGCCGCTGGCATCCGCTGACGTGATCGCGCTGGCAGAGAGTTCACTCCGAAATCATGGCACCGACCCCGATGGCCTGAGGTCGTGTGCTCACGCACTCATGGCAACCCCCGAATACCAACTGACCTGAGGATCTAATCACAATGAACAACCCTAGTTTGCATACCCGGCGCCACTTTTTGAAAAACTCGTTGCTTGGCGGGGCTGTGGCACTGACGCTGCCCGGCTTCATCCACCGCACGTTCGCAGCACTGGATGACGCTGCAACCGGAGCGCTCACTCAGATCGCCACTGGAAAAGATAGCTCGATCCTCGTGATTATCCAACTCGCAGGCGGCAACGACGGCCTCAACACGGTGATTCCATTCGAGGATAGCGGCTACTTTTCCGCAAGACCCAACCTTGCAATCAAGAAAAACCAAGTGCTGACGGTCTCGGATGCGATCGGATTGAATCCGAGGCTGTCCGAGTTTCGCCGCATGATGCAGGACGGTGAGGGCGCAGTGGTTCAAGGTGTCGGGTATCCCAACCCGAACCGGTCGCATTTTCGCTCGATGGAAATCTGGCAAACGGGGATGGATTCCGACAAAACTTCGACCACTGGCTGGTTGGGTCGGTATTTTGATAATTGTTGTGAGGGCGAAGATCCCGCAGTGGCGGTAAGCATTGGTGAGCGGATGCCACAGGCGTTCTCGGCGAAGTCACCGCGTGGCATCGCGGTGCGAAATCCGGATGCATTGAAGAGCCGCGTCAATACGGATGAATCAATGATGGGGGAGGAAGATCATGGGATGGATGGAGGGTCGATCGAGATGCTTGATGGTCGACTCCAAGGCGGAGGGACGTCGTTGGATTTTATTCGTCGTGTCGCATTGGACGCCGAGGTGGCTTCCGACCAAATCGCCAAAGCGACGGCAAAGTATAAGGGCGGGGTAGAATATCCCCAATCCGGCTTGGGGAGGGATTTGCGCTTTGTTTCCCAAATGATCGCCGGTGGGATGTCCACGAGGATTTATTACGCCGGCATGGGTGGTTTTGACACGCACGCGAACCAGGTAACGACCCATGATCGATTGCTCGGAGACTTTGATTCGGCATTGAGCGCATTCATCAAAGACCTCAAGGAGCAGGGGAACTTTGACCGTGTAACCATCATGACATTCAGCGAGTTCGGTCGCCGCGTAAAAGAAAATGCAAGTGGCGGAACCGATCACGGCACGGCGGCACCGGTCTTTCTCGCCGGGGCTGGGATCAAACCTGGCCTTTTCGGGGAAGCGCCGGACTTGGCAGATCTCGACCAGGGAGATCTGAGGTTTTCGACAGATTTCCGCCGGATTTACGCTGGATTATTGGAGTCCCGGCTGAACGTGCGCCATGAACAGGTGCTCGGCGCCCGGTTTGCTCCGTTGGAGGTTATCGGAGCGTAAATCGCTATGTTTTGCCAGTGGTCGACCCGTCGATCACACGGTATGTTCCCGAACGCTTTCGTTTTCCTTGCGCCATTGCTGTGGGAGTCGTATGAATTTTCGCGTCGAAGTTCACCTGAGGAACGAAATATTTCAGGAGATTCAACCCAAACCCATTTCAAATGACCGCAACGGCAATCGAAGTCCAAATGCTCAACGTCCAAGTGGATGGTGAGTGGAAGCAGTTTCCCAAAGGAACCCGTCTCATCGAGGCGTGCATGAAGAGTGGGAAATACATTCCGCACTACTGCTATCACCCGAAGTTGAGCTCTCCAGGCAATTGCCGGATGTGTCTAGTCGAGATGGCGATGCCGAAGATGTCACCTGACCGGAAACCAGAACTCGGTGAGGATGGGATGCCGGTTTTAAACTGGAGTCCGCGTCCAGTGATCTCGTGCGCCACCGAAATATCTGAGGGCATGGGAGTGCGGACGTCGTCTCCGATGGTCGAAGAGTGCCGGAACGGCGTCATGGAGTTTCTGCTGATCAACCACCCGCTGGATTGCACGATTTGCGATCAAGCTGGCGAGTGTCGCCTCCAGGAATTCAGTGTGGAATTCGGAAAGGGAGAATCGCGCTTCATCGAAGAAAAGGTCAAAAAACCCAAGCGGGTTGATATCGGCAAAAATATCATGCTCGACGATGAGCGATGCATCATGTGCTCGCGTTGCATCCGTTTCATGCAGGAAGTCGCCAAGGATGATGTGCTTGGATTTCTCAACCGTGGCAGCCACACCACGTTGTCGGTCTATCCGGGCAAGCGGTTGGACAACAACTACTCGCTGAACACGGTGGATATCTGCCCAGTGGGCGCTCTGACATCAAAAGATTTTCGCTTCAAAATGCGCGTCTGGTTTTTGAAGGAAACCAAAAGCATCGACGTAAATTGCGGGCTTGGGACAAATATCCTCATCGGCAGCAGAGAAAATGTCATCTATCGGATCACACCACGCGAGAATGACTTCGTGAACTCGTGCTGGATGCCGGACTCGCATCGGTTGAATTTTCACTATCTCAACGAGGAATCGCGCCTAACAGATCCAGTCGTCAAGGGCGAGGAGCCGCCATCAAAGTGGTCTCGCGCATTGGCTGTCGCGGGGGAGCAATTGAAAAAGTTTGCGGGCAGCCAAGTGGCTGTGATCGCCTCCGGTCGCATGACAAACGAGGAATTGTTCATGACCGCGCGACTTGTGAAGGCGTTGAACGCCGACCTTGTCGATATCCTTCCGCGCCCTCAAGAAGGTGATGAATTTTTGATTTCAGAGGACGGAAACCCGAACACGACGGGCGCAAAATTGCTCGGAGTCGCTGCTGCTACGCCGGGATCTAATCTAAAAGCGATTGCGTCCGGCATTGCCTCGGGGGCAATCAAAGCCCTTGTTGTGCTAGGCGAGGATGCGACGATGTGCGGAATCAGTGAATCCGACTTGGCCAAGCTGGAGGCCTTGGTGGTCACCGGGATCCTTCCAAATGCGACGACGTCCCATGCGACGGTGTTGCTCCCATCCGCTGGCTTTTCTGAAAAACGGGGATCGATGGTCAACCTAGCCGGTCGGATCCAACGACTGAACCGTGCCACTGCATCACCCGGCCAAGCGAGAGATGATTGGGAAATTTTGCGCGACCTGACCCAAGCAGTGGGCGGAGGGAACGGGATCTACGCGATCGAGGAAGTGTTCAAGCTCATGGCCTCTGAGACTCCCACGCTCAATGGACTCTCGTTGGCTCGCATCGGCGACCTCGGTATCGAGTTGGACCTCGCGGACCTCGCGCCCCGCCGTCTTGGTGCGTAACTCTCGCCTCCGTGTCAGGGTTTCGGATCCGTTCGAGTGACCCCGTGCACAGACGAAGAGACCTCGCCATCCGCAAATCGGGTGCGGAGAGGCATTCCTGATCTCAGGTTTTCTGAGCTTCGCAGGATGTTGCCAGCCGCATCGGTCGTGATCGTGTATCCTCTCGAAATTGTCGCGAGTGGGCTCAGCGCGGAGAGCAAATCACTCGTTCGTTCGACGCGTTGTCGGGTGACTTCATGCTGATGTCGGACCGCTGCGGAAAATGTGCTATTCCATCGACCTAGGCGCTCTCGGGTTTGACGAATAGCGGTGTCAGGTCGGTGGAGTTTCAGGACGTGCGTTGCATGAGTGAGCGACTGATGCGCTCGCTGGATCCGGTCGCGCATCAGGGCGGCTAGTGCGGTGGAATAATCATCGAGCCGCAGATTACACTGTTCGATTTTTCGTGCAGGGTCGCGCATCCATCCTCCGCGTTCTATCGCGCTTAACGCAGTCCGAAGGAATCGCACTTGGTTGGCCACAGTTTGGACGAGACGTCGGCTTTGCAGCGTGACCGCCCGCATCATTTCGATCCCGTCCGCAGCGAGAATCTCAGCCGCCGCGCTGGGTGTTGGTGCACGAAAATCCGCCACGAAATCAGCGATGGTAAAATCGATTTCATGCCCGACTGCGCTCACCACCGGAATCGACGAAGCAGCGATCGCCCGGGCAACTACCTCTTCATTGAACTCCCACAAGTCCTCGACGCTGCCTCCGCCGCGGGTCACAACGATCGCGTCGACGGCGGGTAAGCGGCTGGTTGGACTTGGTTGAAAGGTACGGATAGCATCCGCGATTTCGGCGGCGGCTCCTCGCCCCTGAACCCTAGCGGGCGCAATGATCACGCGGATTCCGGGCATTCGACGATGAAGGACGTGCAGGAAATCCCGGATCGCAGCTCCCGTGGGCGATGTTACCACGCCAATGATCCGGGGGAACTTCGGCATCGGCTTTTTCCGGCTCGTATCAAATAATCCCTCCGCGGCGAGGCTGGCCTTGAGTGCCTCGAACTTTGCTTGCAGTGCTCCAATGCCGGCCTCCTGTAATTGCTCGACGACAAGCTGATATTGTCCGCGTGCTTCGTAAACTGAGAGCCGTCCAAATGCCTGAACCTCCCGACCATCCTCCAATCGGAGTGATCGAATGCGACGAGCCGTGCCGGCGAATAGGACGCATGAAATCTGGCTCGTGGAGTCTTTTAGGCTGAAATAGTGGTGCCCTGACGACTGGCAACGGTGGTTTGAAACTTCGCCGCGTATCCACACCTCGCCAATCGTCCCCTCGAGAAGATCGCGTACCGCCCGATTCAGCTCTGAGACCGTAAAGACTTGAGGCGGCCTCGGAGCCGGGGTCGCCGGACTTCGTTCTTGCGGCTGCACGGGCTTCTTCTCCTCGCGCGCAGGCTCCGGTCCCTGAAACCCAAGGTCAAGTTGCATCGGGATCACCGGCTTGGGTGGGCGGCGTATCATCATCATCCTCGATCTCGCGACGCAAGGTCTTCGAGACAAATGGTCGCACGAACCCGTAGATCAAAAACGAAACGAATAACACGGATGGCATCCACTCCCAATTGAGCGCTGTCACTACAAGGATCACGATAATCCCGAGAAAACGAGGGATCGACCGCTGAGTGCGCCAATTCACCGCCTTAAAACTCGGGTATTTCACGTGGCTGAACATCATACCACTTAGAAAAAGCATGAGGACCGGGAGAATGAATTTCCAATTTCCGATTTGTCGTTCGCCCTCGTCTAGCCACAACATCGTTAGCGTGAGCGATGCGATGACCCCGGCCGCCGCAGGGATCGGGAAGCCGGTGAACTCCCGGTGGGATTGCGCATTATCGCTTGCAGCGACGCAGTTGAAGCGGGCTAACCGGAGTGCGCCGCAAAGCAGAAAAAGAAACGCGATGAGCCATCCCGTCTTTGCGAAATCCCGCAGCACAATGTCATAAACCAAGAGTGCGGGAGCCACACCGAACGACACAATATCAGCGAGCGAGTCAAACTCCCTTCCAAACGGGCTCTCATGGCCGCCTAAGCGCGCGAGACGGCCATCCAGCAGGTCAAAAACGCAGGCCCCAAGGATGAATGCGATCGCCTCGTGGTATTTCCCGCTGGCCAACGCCTCCGCGTTACTTTGAAGCGATGCCTCGATGATTCGCAACGTGGCCGCAAATCCGCAGAACAAATTGCCTGCGGTCATCAGATTCGGAAGTAGGTAGATCTTCGGCTCGCCGTTCGCCATAATCCATCGGTCGAGTCAGATCCGGATCAATGACCCGGATCGCTCTCACCCTCCGAGATATCCGGGTGCTCGATGCCTGCTGCCGGGATGGACGGATCCGCCAAATGCACCATCGGTGTCACGCCCGCGCGCACAGAGGTGCCCACGCGGACGACAATTTTGGATCCTTCGGGAACGATCAACTCCGTTCGGGATCCAAACCGGATCATTCCGAACTTCTCCCCCTGCGCAACCACATCCCCGACGACTGACCATGGGACGATTCGCCTCGCGATGGCACCCGTGATCTGCCGCACGCCCACGACGCCCATCGGTCCGTCGAACACCCAGAGTCGGCTGGCATTTTTCCGTGACGAAGCAGGGTCTCTCGCGTCCAAATGAAGGCCCTTTCTTCCGACGCTCGATATGATAGTGCCCGCGATCGGTGACCGGTTGATATGCACGTCGAACACCGAGAGGAAAATGGTGATAGTCACCATGCGTTTCTGGAAATAGTCCGACTCAACGCCGGATCGGATAGCCACGACTTTACCATCAGCGGGGGCAAATGCGAGGTCTGGGTCGGTCGGAGTGACGCGCTCTGGATCCCGAAAGAAATACAAAACGAACAGGATCACTGCGAATAAAAACACCGCCACTGGAGGAAACCAGAAAAGTGCCGCGATAACCCCACCCCCGAGAATTACCAGAATCCCCATCGCCTCTGATCGTGCATTTTTGTTCACACCCATTTGTTTAATGCGCTGTGCTACCGAATGGCCAGATTTTTTGCATTCGACGCAGCGATGTCACCTTGCATCTGAACGCGTGACAGCTAACTTGGCTGCATGACGACAGTGGACCTTGACCCGCAGATTACGATGGCCGAGCTGATTCAGCGATTACCCGGCGCGCAGCGTGCACTTTTTCGTCTCTATCATATCGGGGGTTGTTCGAGCTGTGGATTCCGTCCGGACGAGACGCTCGCGGGCGTTTGCGAGCGAAATGATGGATTGAATCCAGATGAGGTCATGGCGCGCGTGGCGGAAGCTTGCGAGGATGATGAAAAAGTTCTGATCAGTCCGGGTGATCTGGCGAATGCGCGACGAGCGGGTGCGGTGCATCTACTAGACATTCGGACCCGCGAGGAATTCGATGCCGTCAAGATCGATGGCGCGAAGCACTTTTCCCAAGAGTTGCTCCAAGAAATCATGATGAATTGGCCGAAAGACGCGCTGATCGTATTGATTGACCACCAAGGGACGCGGGTTTTGGATGCGGCAGCCTATTTTGCTGGTCATGGATTTACAAATATCCGCGGACTTCGCGGCGGCATCGACGCATGGACCCTGGAAGTGGATCCGTCGTTGCCACGGTACACTGTCGAATAACCGCTATGTCAGACTCCGACGCTCAAGCCCGCATGGACGCGGCAATCCGGAATCCGCAAAACCTCGGTGAAATGGAAAACGCCGACGCAGTCGGCACCGTAGGTAACCCCGATTGCGGAGATATGCTGCGGATGTGGGTGAAATTCCGCGATGACGGAGGGCGCAAAGTCATCGACAAGGCGACGTTCCAGACATTCGGCTGCCAGACGGCCATTGCGGTGGCCAGCATGGCAACCGACCTCATTCGCGGAAAAACGGTGGATGAGGCGTTAGCCATGTCGGGACAGGACCTGTCCGCCCCGTTCGGACCTCTGCCACCCATGAAAATCCATTGTGCCCAACTGGTCGAGGGCGCTCTTCGGGATGCACTCAAACCATCCGAAGCCACAGCGCCTGCCGCTCCCACGACTTCCATGGCCCCCACATTGATGGACCAGATCAGCGGCCCCCAAAAAGTCAAAATCACTCTCAGATCCTAGCTCAACCGAAATCAACTATGTCAGACTCCAGAGAAATCACCTTGCTTCGCGACTGCGATGCCATCCAAATCCCAAGTGGTCACCCGATCGTCCTGCCGGAGGGCATGACCGTGATTATTACTCAATCACTGGGCGGCACCTACACCGTAGCCACGCAGGCAGGCCTCGCCCGCATCGACGAAAAAAACATCGATGCTCTAGGGCTGGAAGTCGGCTCAGTGCCTGAGACTCCGAGGGTTGCAGTCGAGGGATCGCTCGAAGAGGCCGTCTGGAATCAACTTAAAACGGTGTTCGATCCGGAGATTCCGGTCAACGTGGTGGATCTCGGATTGATCTACGACTGCATCGTTGAAAAACCCGAGGGCGGCGGCACGATGGTCAATGTCAAAATGACACTAACGGCCCCGGGGTGTGGCATGGGTCCAACGATCGCTGCCGATGCGCGTCAAAAAATCTTGATGCTCGACGGCGTGGATGAAGCGGCTGTGGACCTCGTCTGGGATCCCGCATGGAACCAGTCCATGATTTCGGAAGCCGGTCGCATGAAGCTCGGCCTGGTCTGATCGGGATTGTCTGAGCCGAATCCAGCGTCGGCCTAACTTGATCAACGTCGTTCCTCGTTGCGATTTCGTAACGATGCCGCTTTTTGCTGGTTTACGTGGATTTTGGTGCGTAACAAACAACCACCAAAAACCTTGAGCACCCATGAGCCTGCCAAAAAACAAAACTAAAATCGTCGCAACGATTGGTCCCGCATCGAATTCGGTCGAGGTGCTTGAGCAATTGATCCGGGCCGGCATGAATGTGGCCCGGTTGAACTTTTCGCACGGCGACTTTGCACAGCACGCCAAGGTCATTTCAAATATCCGAGCCGCAAGCTCTGCTGCAGGGCTACGCGTGGCAATCATGGCCGACCTGCCCGGCCCCAAAATGCGCTTGGGGACGATTCCTGGGGGACCGATTGAGCTTCATTCGGGAGATAGTTTCATTCTGACGAGCGACGATTGTCTTGGTGACGCTCGTCGTGTATCGATGAGTTTTGAGCCGCTGCCGAGGGTGGTGCGGGCCGGTGATCGGTTGTTTTTGAACGATGGATTGGTGCAGTTAATGGTCAACGAAGTGATCGAGAACGACGTGCATTGCACCGTGGTGGTGAGTGGCCCGATCAGCTCCCGCAAGGGACTTAACTTGCCCCGCATCGCACTCGGAATTCACGCGTTCACCGACCAGGACCGCGAGTGCTTGAAGTTCGCACTGTCGCACGGCGTCGATGCGGTGAGTCAGTCGTTCGTGGAAAGTGCGACAGATATCGAAGCCGTTCGTTCTGCCGCAAAAGAGCTTGGTCACTCACCATTCATCATCGCCAAAATCGAACGCTACGAAGCGCTGGAGCGCTACGATGAAATCCTTGCTGTATCTGATGGCATCATGGTCGCACGCGGAGACCTTGGGGTTGAAGTGCCGATTCAGGATATGGCCGTGATCCAAAAAGAGTTGATTGCTAAGGCCAATCGCGTCGGCAAGCCGGTGATCACAGCGACTCAGATGTTGGAGTCGATGACAGTATCGCGACTCCCGACGCGGGCGGAGGCCACGGATGTGGCGAACGCCATTTTAGACGGCACCGATTGTGTCATGTTATCTGGAGAGTCGGCGATGGGTGCCTATCCTGTCGATGCAGTGAGCATGCTGGCAAAGATTGCGGTCTCCGCTGAAAATCATCGTGAACACATCCACCTCCCTCCCACTTGGAAATCCGTCGAAAGCGAAATCCCTGAGGTTGGAAAAAATGCGCTGCTCATTGAGCATGCGATTAGACTCTCCTCATGTGATCTCGTGGTTGCGCCCACTCGCAGCGGATCTACGGCTCGCGCCGTAGCCCGGTGGCGTGCCCCGGTTTGGGTCCTTGCACTTGGCCCCCTCCCGGATGCGATGCAGGGATTGGCGTTTTCCGCGGGAGTGTTTCCGATCGACCTCCCCGAAGACCCCGAGGATTGGACTCCGTTCCTCAAGAATCTCGTCCAATCCATGGGGATCCCGTGCGAACGAATCCTTTTGATCACTGGGCCATCCGTCCGACACCCAAACGCGAATCAGCGTCTTGAGCTCATTAACTGCTGATACGGTTCACGCGCGACGCTCAGAGCCCGACCGGAATCCTCCGTCTTATGCAATTCGAAAGCTTCACTACATTCAACATCGCCATCATTGTCCTCGCGCTTGGGAAGTGGCTGACGAAAAAATCGAAGCTGCTCCAGGATTTTAACATCCCGGAGCCCGTCACTAGCGGGCTGCTCGTATGCATCGTGCTCGCGATTTTTTATGCCACCACCGGAATTGAGGTCGGGTTTAATCTGCAAACGCGTGACTTTTTGCTGCTCTACTTTTTTGCCGCCATTGGGCTGAACTCGGATTTCCGAACGTTGAAATCCGGCGGCAAGCCACTCGTCATCCTGCTCGCGCTGACTATTGGCTACCAGATTCTCCAAAACCTGGCAGGTGTCGGTGTGGCGAGTTTGTTTGGATTGGAGCCGTTGATCGGCTTGTTGGGTGGATCGGTTTCGTTGATCGGCGGGCACGGCACGACGATCGCGTGGGCGCCGATTTTTATCAACGAACATGGAATCTCGAATGCCATGGAAATCGGAATTGCTTGCGCGACGATGGGCTTGGTCCTGGCGTCATTGACGGGTGGACCCGTCGCGCGCTTTCTGATCGAACGCAACAAACTGGAGCCGAAAGAGGTCAGTCAGCCGGATGTAGGCATTTCCCACCAGACGAAGCACCAGGAAATCGGCTATTTTGATCTGCTGGGCACATTGTTTTGGCTCAATATCAGCCTTGCGCTCGGCAACCTGCTGCAAACGGGGTTACACGCAATCGGTGTCAACCTTCCGCTCTTCGTGTGCTGCCTGTTCGGCGCTATCGTTCTCACAAACACATTGCCCCACTTTCTTCGTGTGCCGTGGCCAGCCAAGACGCGCTCGTTGGCGTTGGTGTCCGATGCCGCATTGGGTGTGTTTTTGACGATGTCACTCATGAGCCTTCAGCTTTGGACGATCATCGAACTCGCCGGGCCGATTCTGGCCATTTTGGGTGTTCAGCTCGTGTTGGCGGTTTCTTTCGCGCTGTTTGTGGTATTCCGTGCGATGGGACGAAACTACGAAGCGGCGGTCGTTTGCGCTGGATTCAGCGGGATCTCGCTCGGTGCGACCCCGACGGCCATGGCCAACATGACTGCTGTGGCACAGAAGTATGGTGTCGCGCACCAGGCGTTCATCATCGTCCCACTGGTGTCCGGGTTTTTCGTGGATATCAGCAACGCAATCATCATTCAGCGTTTCATCAACTGGCTGGCGTGACCGCGCGGCATCCTTCCTCCGCTACAACAGATACGGAACACGCACCCTCGGGTCGTTTTGGTCGAAGTCTTTCGTATTGCGAGTTACTAGAATGCACCCCTGAGAGTCCGCGGTTGCCAAAATCACCGCATCCGGGAGCTTCAGCTTTCGCCGCTTCCTTTCCGTCACTGCAATTCGAGCTACCTCACGACAGAGATCGACCTGTCGCATCGATCCAAAAAGCGCTTGCGCGGCCTGTTTCTCAAGTTCGGTTTTGGCTCCACACATGATTTCCATCCATGAGACGATTGAGTAAAGCGTCTCGCTATACCGGCCGATTTCAAGCCTTGCTGCGTCGATGCCCTGCAAGTAGTCGATCAATACATCGCTGTCGATTACCGCCTTCATTCTTCCCACTCTCTACGAAGGCCCTCTACGAACAACCGGCTGTCACCTCGGTTGCGCCACACTCCGAATGCCTGCTCGCGGCCCAGCGTTTGTCTGCGGGTCAGCATTTCTCCCAATGCCCTACGAATTGCCTCCGCCCGCGAGATTTTTTCCGCCTTACACAGCTCTGCCAAAGCGCGGACTTGGTCCGCAGGGAGATCGATAATAGTTCGCATGATGAAGGCATCATATATCATTTCCTCAAGAATGCGAGTGAGATCCATCCGATTCACAAAAAAGCACGGACTCGAATGGCGGTAAGTTCCAACCCGGCCTAATCTTAACGCCATTCGGCGTCGAACTCGATTTTCTGCGCCCTCTCCGTGGGATCGAGGGATGAACTTGCCATTCCGCGGCAGCGGGTGATAGGAGTTATCCATGAGCAATTCTCCTATCTCGAGCGCTTTTTCTCAGGGCCGTCTTTGGTATTACGGCGGCGGGCTGATCTCTTTGCTCGTCGGAGGTTTCGCGATGGCTCGGCCTGGACTCACGTCGGTTGCGATTGCGCAGGTCATCGGGATTTTTTGTCTCGTGAGCGGCGTGATTTTGTTGGTCTCGGCATTATTTGGAAATGCCAAAAAGCACCGGATTCTGGATTTGTTTTCATCCGTGTTGCGGGTGATCGTCGGGCTGTTGCTCATCGTGAAAGTCGTGCAAGGCGTGATGGCACTGACGTTGGTACTGGCCGCGATTTTCATCGCCGAGGGGATCTTTGGTGGATTACTTGCTTTTCGGTTGCGCGCGAGCAATCCGGCGTGGATTTGGGTCTTGCTCAACGCGGTAGTCGCCATCGTCCTCGGGCTGATGTTGCTCGCTAAGTTTCCGACTGATGCCGATTGGGCCATCGGCCTCCTGTTCGGGATCAATAGCCTATTCATCGGGGCGTCCCTCGTGATGTATGGCTACCTCATGCCCAAGGCGAGAGAGGTCTGAGTATACTAAGCCGTGCTAGATAGGCAGACTTTTAGCCGGGTTTGTTTTTCGGAGAAATCTCCACAAGAAAAACACGCCGGTTAGAACCATCCATGGCAGGTAACCGAGCCACACGCCGGCCGCACCGAGGCCGAGCGGAAAGGTGAGCAAGTAAATCGTCGGCAAACTCAAGACCCAGTAGCAAACGAAGTTGGCGATCATCGGCACCCGGTTGTCTAAAAGCCCGCGCAGCGAACCTAGACTGATGGATTGAATGGCATCCGAGATTTGGTAAATCCCGGCAATCACGATCAGTGACCCAGCCAACTGCGCAACTTCGGGGTCATCGGTGAAAATTCGGGCTAACCAGTGTCCGGCGGCAATGTAAAATCCGGCGCAAGTGGCCATCAGGCCAGTGCCTAAGATGATGGCGGCGATTCCAGATCGTCTGGCCGCCATGGGATCGCCCGCGCCTATATTCTGCGCGACACGCACCCCCGAGGCTGCCGCAATCGACAATGGAAACATCCATGCGAGCGAAGCGATGCTGATGGCGACTTGATTCGCTGCAAGGGCTGTTGTGCCTACCCAGCCCATCACGATAGTACCCATCGCAAAGGCACCGCCCTCGAGAACATCTTGAGCGGCCACGGGCAATCCGTCGCGGAGCAATCCGCGAAACAAAACCAAATCCACCCGTCGTGCGAAGACACCGAACGTTTGCATCACTTCTGAGCGCCAGATCCAGATTGCGATTGCTAGCGCTTGTGCCCAGCGTGCGATCAGGGTGGCCCACCCCGCGCCCTCCAATCCGAGAGCCGGAAATCCAAACCACCCGAAGATCAGCAGAATGTTAAGAATCGTGTTCAAGGCAACCGCGCCGGCCATAAACCAAACGACTGGCCACGGGTGATTCAGCGCTTCGGCACTTTGACCAAGGACCACTGCAATCAATGCGCCCGGCATCGACCATGCGAGCAGAGCAAGATACGGGCCCGTGACAGCGACCACTTCTGGAGGTTGGCCCATGTGGCCGAGTAATGGCACCAACCCGGAGAGCCCCACGGCGATGATGAGTCCGACACAGAGTGCGAGCACTACTGCGGCGCGGGCGCAGTTCCCTGCGGCTTCCGAGTCATTGGCGCCGAATGCCTGCGCGATTCGCGGCGAGACCGCACCTAATGATCCAAAGCCAAAGTACATCGCTAGCATCACGAAGTTTCCGCCCAATGCCGCACCAGCCAGGTTTACCGGGCCAAGTTGCCCTACCATCGCGGTGTCCGTGATTTGCATGAGCACCTGCCCGGCCTGCCCGATCAACATGGGTGCTGCCAAGAACACCAATGGCGCCATCGATGTGCGAAGCTTCACAAAAAATGGGATCGTAGATTTCACCATTCAGGAATTGCGAGCCGTTGACTTAAGGACGGGGATCTTCGGCCGTTTCGAAGAGCGAAAGCTGATTCACGATCTCCGCCATGTCCCTGCGTCGGCGTCCGCCTGCCGCCAGTGCAGGCTTTCCCTCGGCGTTCAGCTCTGCCTTTTCTAAATTCGCGAGGATCTGCTTGGCCCGGTCAATGATGGAATCCGGGAATCCTGCGAGTCGTGCTACTTGGATGCCGTAGCTTTGATCGGCGCGGCCCGCGATGATCTTGCGCAAAAAGATGACCTGATCGTTCCACTCGCGGACGGCGACGTTCAGGTTTTTGACGCCATCCCGCGTGCGTTCCAGATCAGTCAACTCGTGGTAATGCGTGGCGAATAATGTGCGGCACCCGATCGCATCGTGCAAATGCTCGGCCACGCTCCACGCGATGCTCAATCCGTCGAACGTCGATGTCCCGCGACCGATCTCATCAAGAATGACTAAGCTCTGGCGGGTCGCGCAATTGATGATATTCGCGGTTTCGTTCATCTCGACCATGAAGGTGGACTGTCCACGCGAAAGGTCATCACTGGCTCCAACACGGGTAAAAATCCGATCTGCCACTCCGATCACCGCCGACTTCGCGGGAATGAAACTGCCAGTTTGGGCAAGCAGGACGAGAAGTGCAACCTGGCGGATATACGTGCTTTTGCCAGCCATATTCGGCCCGGTCAGAATTGCGAATCCCTTTTTGTCGGAGTCGAGCAATGTGTCATTGGCGACGAAGCGCTCGCCGCCCGTTTTCAAGTCAAGGACTGGATGCCGTCCGGCTTCGATCTCGAGTGCGCAGCGGTCATGAACGATCGGTCTGCAATAGCCATAGACGCGTGCGCACTCTGCGAACGAAGCAACCACGTCCAGTGCGCCGAGTGCGGCGGCTGTTTCTTGGATCGGAGCGATGTGATCGAGTGTGGTTTGGCGCAGGCGTTGGAAGATCTCACCCTCGAGCGCACGAGCACGTTCATCGGCACCAAGGATCTTCGCTTCGATTTCTTTAAGCGCAGGGGTAATGAACCGCTCGCCGTTGGCGGTGGTCTGTTTTCGATGGTAATCCTCCGGCACACTCCCGAGGTTTGCGGCGGTGACTTCAATGAAATACCCGAATACGGAGTTGTACCGGACTTTCAACGACTTGATTCCCGTGCGCTGGATTTCGCTTTCCTGTAAGCTCGCAATCCAATCTTTCCCCTCGTGCGAGGCCGAGCGCAATTCATCAAGGACGGCATCGTATCCATCGCGGATCATTCCACCGTCCCGGATCAATGCGGGAGGTTCGTCGGTGATGGCGGATCGCAACGTGGCGCAGAGATCGGGGAGGGGATGCAGGCGGGATGCGATGTGGCAAAAAAATTCTGCACCGCCGAATGGAGTTGTCAGTTCGGCTAAACGCGATTGAACCGCCGGGATCGCACCGAGTGAGTTGGCGAGGACCGCCAAGTCTCGTGCATTTCCCGACGTGCCGTTCAATCGGGACAACGCTCGCTCCAAATCGCGAATTCCCCCGAGTTCTGTTCGGAGCGATGCAAGCAGTGATGGATCTTGTAGTAGCACCGCAACTCCATCCTGCCGCGATTGAATAGCTGGAACCGAGCGCAGCGGGTGTAACATCCAATCGCGCAGCGTGCGCGCACCGACCGGAGTCACGGTGCGATCCAACGCACCCACGAGTGTCATCTCGCGTCCACCTCGGGATTGAACGATCTCGAGGTGGTGTTGTGTCACCGCATCGATAATTAGGAACTCGCTCGTTTGATACGATTTGAGCGAGCGCAGATGCGAGACGTTGCGTCGCATTTGGCGACTCAGATAGTGCAAGATCGCACCGGCCGCACCGACCCCAACCCGCAAGTTCGAGCATCCGAAGCCGTCCAATGACTGAACCCGGAAATGCTCACGGAGCAAGTGCTCTGCTGCATCCGATTGAAACACGTATCCTTCAATTTCCTGCTTTTCAGGAATGCATGCAAACGTGTCGCCTCTGCCGTCTGGAATTAAGATTTCGGCTGCGGCGATGCGGGCCAGCTCATCGATTACTTGCAGGACCGAAGTCACCTCGGTGAGCCGGAATTCCCCGGTGCTTAGATCCACATAGGCGATTCCGAAGACTCCGCGTGATTCGCAGATCGCGGCGAGGTAATTTTGTCGGCGTTCATCGAGTCCGAAATCGTCAAGTGTCCCTGCGCTGATGATTTGCGCGAGTTCACGTCGCACCAATTTTCCCGCTTGGACTTCGCCGACTTGATCACAAATCGCGACACGTTTGCCGCCGGCAATGAGTTTTTCGATATACCCCCGGGCCGCGTGAAATGGAACTCCGCACATCGGCATCTCCCCACGCTTGGTGAGTGCGACGTTCATGATCGATGCCGCCGCCTTGGCGTCGTCGCCAAACATTTCGTAAAAATCCCCGAGCCGGAAAAGCAGGATCGTGTTCGGCGGGAGTTCGCGCCGCACGGCATTATACTGCCGCATCATTGGCGTCTCTTTGTCCGACATGGGGTGATTATTGTTCCGGCTGACTCGAAAGAAAAGCGGAGATCGGGCTTGTCGGGACGGCTGTGTCACTGCGCATTGGTAGCCCGGCCTCTACGGCTTCGCGGGCGGCGTCAACGGTCAGCTTGAACGCCGCCGCCATACGCACGGAGTCTGTCGCAGCGGCGATGGCCGTATTGACCAACACGGCGTCGGCCCCCATTTCGATCGCCTCAGCAGCATGGCTAGGAGCCCCGATCCCGGCATCCACGATCACGGGCACTGTGGCTTGGCGGATGATGATTTCAATTTGTGCGCGGCTTTCGATACCCCGGTTGCATCCGATTGGGGAGCCCAGAGGCATTACCGTCGCTGTGCCGACATCCTGCAATCGCCGCGCCAGCACGGGGTCGGCATTGATATACGGAAGCACGGTGAATCCCTCTCCAACCAGAATCTCAGCTGCCGCCAATGTCTCGATCGGATCGGGCAAGAGGTAGTGCGGGTCGGGATGGATCTCGAGTTTTACCCACATTGGAAGTCCTGCGGACGCGGCGAGGCGCGCAAGTCGCACGGCTTCGTCCGCGTTCATCGCACCGCTCGTGTTCGGCAAGAGGAGGAACCTTTTTGGATCGATGAAATCCAGGATGTTTGCGAACGGATCTTTTTTCCCGGTCAGGTCCGCCCGGCGTAACGCGACAGTGACGATCTCTGCTCCGCTCGCGTTCAAGGCGTCCCGCATGACGGTGTTCGACGAAAACTTCCCCGTCCCGAGCAAAAGCCGGGACTCGAAGGATCGACCTGCGATGATAAGCGGTGCGGATGCCATGAGAAAAATGTGCGCCGCGGGCTATCCGACAATCCCGACCGCTTGGAACTTCGCATCGACATGCTCAAAATGCCGATCCAGCGCGCAGGCGTGCTCGATCTCTGCAGCTGACAGGTGTGCAGCCACTTCCGGCTCCTCTGCGAGGGTGCGAGACAGCGGGATTTTTTCCTGCCAGGTGCGCATGGCTGCCCGCTGAACCGCTTCGTATGCGGCTTTGCGTTCGAGCCCTTTGGTCGTGAGCTGAAGTAGCGCGCTTTGGCTCGCATACAATCCGCCCGTGATCTCCAGATTTTTGAGCATGTTCTCTGGATACACGATGAGCCGGTCCACCAGCTTCGTGAGAAGCGAGAGCATGTAATCGAGCAACGTGCAGGAATCCGGCAATATGATGCGTTCGACGCTGCTGTGGCTGATATCCCGTTCGTGCCACAATGCCACGTCTTCGAGCGCGGCGACTGCGTTACCACGGATCACGCGGGCGAGGCCGCTGAGTCGCTCGCCGGTGATTGGGTTGCGTTTGTGCGGCATGGCGGAGCTGCCCTTCTGACCGGCGCTGAAATACTCCTCGACTTCGAGTACCTCCGTGCGCTGGAGATGCCGGAATTCCGTGGCCCAGCGGTCGATGCTGGACGCAATCAACGCCAGCGTCGTCATGAACTCTGCGTGCCGGTCCCGCTGCACGATTTGTGTCGAGATCGGCGCGGCGATCAGTCCGAGCCGCTCCATGACAAACGTCTCGACTCGCGGATCGAGGTGGGCGTGGGTGCCGACTGCGCCGCTGATTTTGCCGACGCGAACTCGGTCACGAGTTTGCTCAAGGCGCGTGATGGCTCGCCCAAACTCGTCATACATCAATGCAAGCTTGAGTCCGAATGTGATCGGCTCGGCATGAATCCCATGGCTACGGCCCATCATCGGCGTGAACTTGTGCTCGACGGCGCGTCGGGCAATCACCTCCCGCAACCTCACGAGGTCGGCGAGGATCAAATCACAGGATTTTGTCATTTGGACTGCGATCGTGGTGTCGAGCAGGTCGGAGGAGGTCAGCCCCTGATGCACCCAGCGAGCAGCCGGACCGACGCGGGATGCCACATTTTCGAGGAATGCGATGACATCGTGATTCGTGCGTTTTTCAATCTCAAGCACCTCGTGGATATCAAAACCGCCGCGCTCTCGGATCGTCCGCGCATCCTCAACAGGGATCTGGCCGAGTTCGGCCATGGCCTCGCAGGCAAGCGTTTCGATTTCGAGCCAAATTTCGAGTTTGCGCTGGTCACTCCACAGCGCCTTCATTTCGGGAAGACTGTAACGTTCGATCACCGGGTGGTTTTAAACGACTCACCGCCCACTGGCGAAAAGAAAAATCAGTGAATTTCGTTCATACGTTCGATCACACCCCGTGATGGCCTTGCAAGGCTGCTTACCTCGCGCTGATGATCGCGAGATATCCTTCCAGGAGAAGTGCTCGGTCACGCGTGAGGCTCATGTCTTTTTCGGCAAAGATGGGGATATACATCGTGCCATCCATCAGCGCGAAGGTTGCATCAAAAGATTTGCGTTGAGCATCTCGGTAGTCAATCCACGCTTTCTGAGCCCCGACAAGTGCCGTCCACTCCTCGGGCTGCATAGCTTTCTTTAGGTTCTTATAGGCCGCATTCATTCGGGCGTCCCATTCCTCATCAGCTGCCGAGATTGCCTCAACCATGCCGGCCGTCGAAGGATCCTTTTCCATCGCCGCACCCATGCGGGCGTCAGTGTGGTCAACTTCCGCTGTTTCCTGAGTCAGGGCATTCGCAACGGAGATTAAGGTGATAGCTAATAGGACGATGGGGAATTTCATTGAGTTGAACTGACAGCATCCCGCGTTTTTCGCAATCTGTTAATGACGAACGTCTTTCTCGCCAACCCGACGCCCCCTTGCAACGGAGGCAATTTTGTTCGCCGGATATCTGGCTTGATTTTGTGCGTTGTGGGTTGTTTGCTCGGAAGCATGAAGCCTGTTTACTCCCTAGTGCTTGGTTGTTGCGTCGTGTTTTTCTCACTTTGTGGCAGTGCTGCCCAAGCATCCAACTTTACCACGGAGAGTGCCGAGGAGCTTGCTAACCAAGCGTGGGGAACGGACGAAGGTGCCGCCCAACCTACAGCCGGTCAGCCCGCCCGCTCGGTTTACAATACGGGTGAAGGCGTGAGCGGCACGGTGTATGCAGCGGTGGCATTGCCGGATGGTAGTGTAATTCTGGGTGGTGAGTTTTTCAACGTGGACTCGCAGCCCCGCATGAATCTGGCAAAAATCCTACCTGACGGCACACTTGACACCACGATGTTCGGGAAAATGACCGACGGTGTGAATGGCACGGTGTATGCGCTGGCTCTGGATTCGCAGGGGGGCGTGATCGTTGGTGGCTTTTTCTCCGAGGCACAAGAAAAACCCCGTCAAAACCTAGTCCGCTATAACCCGGATGGCTCGCTGGACCTGACGTTTGGTGGCGCGCAGTTGCCGAATGGTCCGAATGGTCAAGTTCGGGCGATCGCTGTGCAGCCGGACGGGCACATCGTGGTCGGAGGGGAATTTTCGATGGTGGGCACTTTTGCCCGTCGCAATGTCGCAAAACTGAACACCGATGGGACGGTCGTCGGCCCACAGACGGCATCGACTGGCGTGGGTGGGCGCATCAACGCACTCACTGTGACATCGACTGGCGCCGTCGTTGCAGGTGGGATGTTTGAGGTGGCCGGAAGCACATCACGCGGGATCACAAACCTCGCTCAGTAACTTTTCGGTCGCTGCGGGAAAGATGCCTTACCTTCTTCTCGACGCGGGCAGCGATTTACGTTAGTCGTTGTCGAATGGAAGCGTCGGTATCTACGGGCTTAGGGAATTCGGGGGGGCGCTGGCATTGGCCGTCTGGCCCTCAGCTTCAGAGTATCGCGTTCGGTAGTTGGACGCTCGCCGTTTTCGCGTTCCTGTATATTCCGATTATCATCCTGATTGTTTTTTCGTTCAACGAATCGCGTTTGAACGTGCAGTGGGTGGGTTTCACGACGCAGTGGTATCATGAGCTGTTTCAAAATGCGGTGCTGGTGAAGGCGTTTAAAAACAGCCTCATCGTCGCCACCGGGGCGACGATCCTATCGACCGCACTAGGGACGATCGGCGCTTGGCTGATGTTTCGCTACCGGTTCCCGATGCGAAACGCGCTGAACCTCTTAATCTTTGTCCCAATGGTGATGCCCGAAATCCTGATGGGTGTGAGCCTGTTGATTCTGTTCGTAAACATGCACCTGCAGCTGGGTTACCTGACCATGATCATCGCACACACGACGTTTTGTTTTCCCTTTGTTCTGGTTGGTGTTCAGGCGAGATTAGAGGGAATCGATCCGTTCTTGGAAGAGGCGGCGATGGATCTCGGGGCGACACCGCTTCAGGCGTTCTGGAAGGTCATCGTGCCTTACCTGATGCCGGCCATTGTCGCAGGCGGCCTGATGTCGTTTACGCTTTCGTTTGATGAATACATTGTCAGCCTGTTTACTACTGGACCAGACTCGCAAACATTACCGCTCAAAGTCTACGGCATGGCCCGCAAAGGATTGGATCCGCAGCTCAATGCACTGAGTGCGCTCTTCGTTCTGGCAACGGTTGTGGTAGTTCTTTTCAGTCAGCTCACCAAAAAACGCACATAAAACCATGAAAATAAAAACCCACCTCCTACCCGCCGCAGTTGCAGCCATTGCAGGAACATTGTTCCTCTCCGGTTGCGATAAACCAGCTACCTCAGCCGCGCCCGAAGCACCCGCGGAAGCCGCAGCCACACCGGAGACCGCTCCAACACCAGCAGCGCCGACGCCCGAAGCTGCAACACCTGCTGCTGCCGCACCAGCCGTGAACGACGAACCCAAGGAGCTGAACTTATTCTGCTGGTCCGAATACGTGCCGCAATCGGTGATCGATGCATTCACCGCCAAAACAGGGATCAAGGTGAACGTCCAGAACTACGCTTCCAACGAGGAAATGCTGCAAAAACTACTCTCCGGTGGTGGGCAATACGACTTGATCCAGCCAAGCGAATACATCGTCGAGGCTATGATGAAGGAGGATATGCTGATGCCATTGGACCATAGCTTGATTCCGAATATCGTGAATCTTGCACCCGAGTTTCGGGCGTTGGATTTTGACCCGAACAACAAGTTCTCGGTGCCATGGATGGCAGGGACGGTCGGTATCGTGGTAAACGTCGAGCAAATCAAGGATCCCATCACCGGATATGCCGATGTGTTTCAGGAGAAATACAAGGGCCAGATCGTCGTGCTCGATGATGCCCGCGAAATCGTCAGCTGGGCACTCGCCGCTAATGGCCTCCCGATGAACGAAATCAACGACGAGACGATTGAGAAAATCCGGCCGACCCTTCAATCATGGCTTCCATTGGTTAAGGTCTATGATTCCGACAGCCCGAAGACCGCGATGCTGAACGGCGATGTTGCGATCGGATTGGTTTGGAGTGGAGAAGGTGCCTTGCTGCTCGATCAGGCTCCCGAGAAGTTCAAGTGGGTCCTGCCAAAAGAAGGCACGCATCTGTTCGTGGATAGCCTCGTTATCCCGAAAACAGCGAAACATCCGAAAAACGCGGAGATGTTCATCAACTTCATCCTCGAACCAGAAATCAGTGCCATGATTTCAGCAGACTTCCCGTATCTCAACCCGAACGCCGCAGCCAGAAAACTTCTGAGCCCTGAGCAGCTTGCGAACGTGGCTAGTTTCCCGCCGGACGAAGTAGTCAGCGAGCTTCAGACATTCAAAGATATCGGCGAGCAAGCTTCTGTGGTCGACGACTTGGTTACGACGATCAAGGTCGAGTAACGGAAACTCGCGAATTAGTACCAGATGGCAGCGACCACCACCGCAGCACCTGCACCAAGCTCGGCCTTCGAAAGAAGACCGGGCTTGGGCGCATGGCTGTTTATGGCACCGCTGCTACTCTGGCTGCTTATGTTCGTCGTGGTGCCGACGGTGATGCTCATCATGACCAGCTTCGTCGAACGAGATGCGCTGGGACGATTGGTTTACAATTTCACTTGGGAGAATTACATCCGCGCCTTCGACTGGAAATGGTTGAAGATCCTCCTCGTTTCGATCTGGTATGCATTTCTCACGACGGTAATCTGTATGGTCGTCGGATACCCGGTGGCATATTTTATTGGTCGCTCCTCGGACCGCTTCCGAACGCTGTTGATCACGTTGGTTATGATCCCGTTCTGGACCAGTTTTTTGATTCGGACTTACGCATGGATTGCGATTTTGAGCCGGGATGGGCTTCTAAATAGTTTTTTGATGTCGGCGTCCATTATTCCGGAGCCGATCGGGATGATGTATACCCCGTTTGCGGTCGTTCTGGGGCTGGTTTATACGTATTTGCCGTTTATGATTTTGCCGATTTACACCAGCGTCGAGCGGCTGGATGGAGCGATGATTGAGGCCGCGTATGACCTCGGGGCCGGCCCGGTTCGCGCTTTTTCGAAGGTGATTATTCCGTTGACCCGTCCGGGGATTGTCGCAGGTGCTTTGCTCGTTTTTGTCCCCTCGGTCGCCATGTTTGCAATTACGAACCTCATGGGCGGAGGCTCGAATCCGACGATCGGGGAAGTCATTCAGAAACAGTTTACCTCTGCCCGGAACATGCCCTTCGGCGCCGCGCTGGGCACGTTGTTGTTGATTTTGTTTTGTGTGGCCCTATGGGTGACGCGAACACGTGGGCGCGAGGACTGATGCCATGAGAACGGTTTTTTGACCAAGCGCCTGCTTGGGTCTCGGAGATCGAGATCCCAACGCGCGACATTCTTCCCCCTCAACAAAAGTTCATCTCATGAAGCACATACTCGCGGTGGATCAGGGCACCTCTAGTAGCAGGGCGATGGTCTTTGATGAGCGCCTGAATCCGCTCGGCACGGCGCAGAGTGAGCTGATGCAATGCTATCCGAATCCCGGATGGGTGGAACACGACCCCATAGAAATCTGGGAATCCGTGCTTGCGACCGGGCGTGAGGCTGTGACCCACGCCGGCCTGAGTGGAGTCGAGATTTCCTGCATAGGCATCACGAACCAGCGCGAGACGGTGGTTATTTGGGATCGTAAGTCGGGGGTTCCACTGCATCGGGCGATTGTTTGGCAAGATCGCCGGACGTCCGATCACATCGCTGCCTTGCGAGAAATCGGGCGGGAGCCAGATGTGCAGGACCGGACGGGATTGGTTCTGGACGCGTATTTTTCGGCCAGCAAATTGCATTGGTTATTGCGGGAGATTCCGAATGGGCGTGCTCGGGCGGAGGCCGGTGAGCTTGCTGCGGGCACGATCGATAGTTGGTTGATTTTCCGTCTCACCGGTGGCCGCTCCCATGTGACGGACGTGTCCAATGCCTCCCGCACCATGCTAATGAATCTTCGAACGGGCGCGTGGGATCCCGAAATGCTCGGATTGTTCGACATCCCGGCCGCGCTATTACCCGAGATTTGCCCGTCATCCGGACCGTTCGGAGTGGCTAGGGCGGAGTATTTCGGTGCGGAGATTCCGATCACTGCCGCCCTCGGAGATCAGCAGGCTGCGTTATTTGGTCAACTTTGCACGCAACCTGGCATGGTCAAATGTACATATGGCACGGGATGCTTCATGCTGCTCCAGACCGGACAAACTCCCGTCGCAAGCGCAAACCGGCTGCTTACGACCGTGGCGTGGCAAATTGGCGACCAACCACGCGAATACGCCCTCGAAGGTAGCATCTTCATGGGAGGTGCTTCCATTCAATGGCTGCGCGACGGACTCAAGATCATCAACACAACCCCTGCCGTGAATACGCTGGCTGCCACGGTAGCTGATAGCGGCGGGGTGATCCTGGTGCCGGGATTTTGTGGGCTTGGCGCTCCCTACTGGGACTCGGACGTCAAAGGCACAGTTTTTGGTCTCACGCGCGGCACCACCTCGGCTCACCTCGCGCGGGCGACCCTGGATGGTATCGCGTTCCAGGTGAGCGAACTGGTATCGGCGATGGAGAGCGACTCGGGCATCGAGGTTTCTACGTTGCGGGTTGATGGCGGAGCATGTGCCAGCGACCTGTTGATGCAGACACAAGCGGATATTTTGGGCGTTTCCGTCGAGCGTCCGACCCAGGTCGAGAGCACGGCGATTGGAGCGGCCATGATGGCAGGCCTCTCAACCGGTGTGTGGGCGGACATCTCAGAGCTTGAGGGGATCCGACAAATTGACCGAGTTTTTACCACGACGATACCTCTGCGGGAACGGAAACGGCTGGTATCCCGATGGAAAAGAGCCGTCCGTTTGGCCCGCCGCTGGCGCAATTGATGCCATGGATAGAAACCACTTTTTGCGACAAATCGAAGCGACGAATCAGCCTTGGGACGTTGCAATCATTGGTGGAGGCGCAACTGGACTCGGATTGGCTGTTGACTCCGCTGCCCGGGGATTCAGGACGCTGTTGGTGGAGGCTGAGGATTTCGCGAAAGGAACGTCGAGCCGGAGCACCAAGCTGGTCCACGGAGGTGTCCGCTACCTCGAACAGGGCGATATTCCTTTGGTTCTCGAGGCGCTTCGAGAGCGTGGGCTTTTGCATCAAAATGCGCCGCACCTGGTGCGACATCTTTCGTTCATCGTGCCGCGCTACCAATGGTGGGAGGGGCCGTTTTTTGGGATCGGACTGAAGGTCTATGATGCCTTGGCAGGAAAGCTGAACCTTGCGCCATCCAAGATGTTGTCGCGGGACGAGACCATCGCGCGCATCCCGAATATCGAAACCACCCGTCTCCAAGGAGGTGTCGAGTATTTTGACGGTCAATTCGATGACGCACGACTCGCTGTCACCCTTGCACGCACTGCTGCACATCACGGGGCGACGATGCTCAACTACATGCGTGTAATCAGCCTCGAAAAAACCGGCGGCGTGGTTACCGGGTTCACTTGTCGGAACGCAGAGACCGATGTGGACTACCGAGCTACCGCCAAAGTTGTCATCAACGCGACGGGCGTGTTTGCAGATCACATCAGGCAAATGGACGACGCTGACGTTCCCGGAGTGGTCCAACCCAGCCAAGGGGTCCATCTGGTTTTTGATCGTTCATTCCTGCGGGGAGACTCTGCCATCATGGTTCCTCATACCGATGATGGAAGGGTGCTTTTCGTTATTCCGTGGCATGATCGTGTGCTCGTGGGGACGACGGATACCCCGATGGCAAAGCCTGAGATCGAACCGATGGCGCTGGAAAGCGAGGTTGGGTTTATCCTTCGAAATGCGGCGCGATACCTCGCGAAAGATCCTAGCGCATCCGACATCTTGAGTATCTTTGCCGGCCAACGGCCATTGGTGCGTCCGCTTAAGAAGGACGGCAGCGAAACCAAGTCCATCTCGCGCAACCACGAAGTCATGGTATCCGCCGCCGGATTGGTCACCATCGTTGGAGGCAAGTGGACGACCTATCGCAAAATGGCAGAGGACACCCTCGATCAAGCCATCACGATCGGTGGGCTCGATCCCGTGCCGTGTCGCACGGCAAATCTCAAACTCCATGGGTGGCGTAGCCCCGATGCGGATCCGCTCCCGCCGGGCCTTGCGGAATTGGGTGCTGATGCTGCTGCTGTTGTTCAACTCACGAATTCGGATCCTGTCCTCGCGGCGCGGATTCACCCGGATTTTCCATACCCGATGGCGCTTGTTGTCTGGGCGATCCGGTCTGAACAAGCGCGCACGGTCGAGGATATCCTGTCTCGCCGGACCCGCATCCTATTGCTCGATGCCGGTGCAGCCGCAGCGTCTGCTCAGGCGGTAGCGGAGCTCATGGCGGTGGAACTCGGAAGGGACGAGAATTGGATCGATGCTCAGGTGAGCGGGTTCGGGATGCTGGCGCAGCGGTATCAGTCGGTTGGCGGATACCAATCGGGCTCGAACTGGTCATAAATGAACGCGAAAGCACCCTAAAAAATAATTTCGCATTTTCTTTGAACATCCGCGTCGGGATCGCGTCTTACATATCGGTTAAGGCAGCGATTCGGGCCACCGCGGTTCAGTTTTTCTTTGTTTTCTGAGTTTCCGCGATGTGGCCCGAATCTTTTTTTATCGGCGACCTTTTTTGTTTGAGCCATCGGCGCGCGTCGTTCGGGCGGTTTCAATGTCACGGAATTGTTTCGAGCCAGCGCTTTCGTAGACTTGCCGAACGACGTTGGTTCTGAATAACTTCGGCGTTACATGGCTGATTCTGTATTGATCGTCGAGGATGAGCAGGATGTCATTGACCTCCTGCGTTATAACCTGAATCGCGCCGGCTTCGAGGTGCTGATTGCCATGAACGGCGTCAAAGGACTTGAAATCGCGCGCTCCGAACGGCCGGACGTCGTTATTTTGGATTTGATGCTGCCGCAAATGACAGGCGAGAAAGTGTGCAAGGCGCTGAAAGAGGATGTGAACACGGTCAATATTCCGATCATCATGCTCACCGCCAAGGGGCAGACGGGGGACCGGGTGTCCGGGTTTGAGATGGGAGCCGATGACTATCTTGCCAAGCCATTCAGCCCCAAAGAGCTGACACTCCGGATTCAAGCCCTCCTCAGACGCATTCGAACGGCTGCAAAGGCGGACGTAATTGAAATTGGGCCTTTTCACGTCGATAAGGGTGCCTTTGATATTCGCCTGGGTGGCCAGCGACTGGAGCTGACTACGACAGAATTCAAACTCCTCACCCTGCTCATCGAGCGCCGCGGACGCACTCAGTCGCGCGAGACGCTCCTGTTTGACGTTTGGGGTTATCAAAATGTCATCGATACCCGCACGGTGGACACCCACATGCGCCGGTTGCGCGAAAAACTTGGGGAGTTCGCACCGTGGCTGGAGACCATTCGAGGGGAAGGCTATCGGTTCACTGCGGTAGAGCCGACGTGAGTGGCTGGTGGGTTTGGTTGATTGTTGCAGTTGCCGCCGCTGCGCTCGGATATGGGGTAATCGTCTATCTGATCCGCCCGATGCGAGAGATCCGGGCTGCCATTGCGGCGATGGCCTCTGAGTCTCCGCTAGCGCAGCCGAGGATATTTCCGGCATCACCTTTCCTGGCGGTTTCGAATGACCTCCGAGCCGTTCATGAGAGGCTGGAACGGCAGCGCCGGCAGCTGGAAGATGAGGGATTCAGCCTTCGCGCCATCCTCGGGAGTATGGCGGATGGCGTCATGATCGTGGATCGTGGGTTTCGGATTCGGCTCGCAAATGACGCGTTGTATTCGATGTTCGATCTGAAGCAGTCTCCGATCAATCGGATGGTGATCGAGGTCTTCCGAGACCACCGCATCACGATGGCGATGCAGCAAGTCGTAAGAGCAGGGCAGACAGAAAGCATCGAATTTCATACCGATGCGATCACGTCCGCTGGCGAGGCCGAGCGGCATTATTGCCTGACTATTGCGCCGTTGTTTCCATCCGGCAGCGATCAACCGGCGGGTGTGCTCGCCGTCTTTAGCGATGTCACAGAGATCCGATCGCTTGAGGCGGTGCGTAGAGATTTCGTTGCCAATGTTTCGCACGAGTTCCGGACGCCACTGGCCATCATCACAGGTTATGTCGAGACGCTTTTGGATGGAGCGATTGAGGATAGAGAAATGGCATTCCGATCCCTCGAAGTTATCCAGCGTCACGGGAAACGTCTGAATCTTTTGATCGATGACCTACTCACGATCTCAAGCCTCGAACACCGCTCGGTGCAACTGACTTTGCGTGAAACTGATCTTCGTGAACTCGCTGAGCGAGTGGTTGAGCAGTTAGAGTCCGAGATTTCCGCTGCGGGCGCGAAAGTCGAGTATGCCTTTGCCGCCGATGCAGAAATTGCTCAGGTCGATGCCCCACGAATCGAGCAGGTTATGCTCAACTTGATCGCGAACGCGGTTCGTTACGGGAAGAGCGTGGGCGGTGTCGTAAGCATCAGCACTAAACGAAACGGCAATCAATTGGAGCTCACAGTTTCAGACAATGGCCCGGGTATCCCGTACGAGGATCAGCCGCATATTTTCGAACGGTTTTACCGGGTTCGAAAAGATCGTGCGAGGGACGCCGGGGGCACAGGATTGGGACTCTCAATCGTTAAAAATGTGGCACTCATCCACGGTGGATCCGTGGCGTTGCGAAGCACACCGGGCGTTGGCGCATCATTCTCCGTCTTGCTGCCGATTGACAGCCGCGGGTGAGGATAGGAAGGGCGGGTGTTCGGTGATGGCGATTTTTGAGAAATGAAACCCACTGAGTGGCGTGTCGACCCGCATCCCTCTGGATAGAGCCAGGAACTTGAACTGGGTGCCCATGATTTCGGGATGGGTAAGGGTGAGAAATGCCTGACGCTCGCGCGAAGTTAAAAGATCGTCCGGGGCGATGGATGATTTTGTCATTGCTCGGAAAACACCCGTTAGAAAATGACATTGATCCGCAAATCCCAGCATTCGGAACCCCTCTGACTCGGCGACGCGCACCAACTCTGTGAAATCCACATGGGCCGTGATGTCCTTGGTTCCGGGCGACTCCAATGGATTGTTATCGCGCCGGTGGTTTGAATAACACGACAGCGTGCCCTCGACACGCCAAGCGGCATAAAGTGTCTCGGACGGAAACCCGTAGTCGGCGATGATGATTGCGCCGCGTCTCAAACGGCGACAGACGTCGCGCAGCCACGGTCCTGCCGATGGCCTTAACTCAGCGATGTAGCCGACGGGCGCATCGGGCAGGTCAATCTGCTCATTCGTCGGAAGGTCCACAAAAACCAAACCGCCCGCATTCGCATCGACGTGCCGCTCCATCCACGAAACATCCGATTTCACGAACAGGCGCACGGGAAGCGCGTCCACGTATTCGTTTGAGAAATAGACACCGTCGACCGGATCGCAGTCCGCAAGCGTGTCCACCCACCGAACCTGCGGCACGTGTGGACTCAACGTGATCTTCTGTGCACCCCTCAAACTCTCGAACGGTTCGACCAGAACATACCGCGTCCGTTCATATACGGCAGGGTGCTCACGCTGGAGCGCATCAAGGACGTCGCACGCAAAGCGACCGTCATTGCCGCCCTGTTCGATCACCGTAAAATCTGGCGGCGCGTCCAGTTGGTTGAAAACTTCGACGAGTTGGAAGGCAAGCAGGCGCCCGTAGAGGGCTCCAACACTCACGCTCGTGTAGAAGTCGCCTTCCAGTCCGATCTTCGCTTTCGCTGATGCGTAGTAACCAAGCTCCCGATCAAAAAGCGCGACCCGCATGAAGTCGTCAAATCGCATCGGTCCGGAAGACGTGATCTCATCAATCACCCATTCTTCCAGTGTCATGCCGGCCGGGACGCGCTCACTAGTCCGTGGTAACCTCTCGCACAAACACATTGATCTGGCCGTCCGCAGTCTTCTTTACATCGGTGATTAGGAATGGTCTGTCTGAGCCCCGAGCGACACTTGCGCCCTCGCTGGGTGCTCTTGCGCCCGACGGGAATTCCACAATGATGCGGGTGTTGGAAGCGCCTCCGATTCCGAGCGGGCCTCCACCCTGCGAGCGCAAGACGGCCCGGTTTTGACCCGAAGCCGTTACCACAAAGTTGCCCTGGAGATACGCCCTCTCAGCTGGGGCCCCCTGATCGGCAATCTGCTGGGTATCCTTGACGTTCATCAGGCGGCCGCGCGGCATCTGTCCCGGTTTATAGGTCTGCCACTTTCCACCTGAAGTACTCGCTACCGCTGCCGGGGCGGGCGTGCCAGCAGGTTTCGGTGTCGGTGTAGGCGTCGGGCTTTGGAACGGCTTCAACTCCACCTCGGGCGTCGGACTTGGTGTCGGAGTCGGTATGACCTCGGGAGATGGAGATGAAGATGGTAACGGGGTTGGCGGTGTCGCCTCGGCGCCCACCGGAGTCTGCGGGTTTACCGCAATGGGAATAGCAGCCTCGACGCGCGGTTCGGGTTCGATAGGAGTTGCTGCCGCGGGCGTTGGCGTTGGGGTGGCCTGATTTGCTGCCAGCGCCCCATCGAGTGGCAACGCGGGCTGCACGCGCACCAGTGCATCGCTAGGCGGGTTGACGGGAACCTTGGGCTGCCCGGGGGCTGTGCCTGGAGCCATCGGATCATCGATGAGCCCGGCCTTCCGGCGATACATTGCGTAACGCGCGTCTGCATCCTTGACGCGCTCGCCTTGAATCACTGGGAGGCTCGCTTCCACATTCAATTGCGCCGGTGGCTCGAGTGCAAATCCTCCTGGCCCGGATGCCGCAGTGTAGCTCGGGTAGTGCAGTGGGATTGCTGTAAAAACGAGGCGCCCGTCTCCCAATCTCCGCACGTTGATGACCGCCGAGAGGTCATAGGTGCGTTTGATCGGGATATCCAAGCCCGTTAGTAAGCTTCGGTGCAACATTGGCACCATGCGCTCTTCAGCCGTAAAAACATGCTCGAGCAACACCTTCGGGTTGTCGGTGTCTTGCGCAAGTGCCACCACTCCAGATGTAAAGAAATCCGCCGGCGTGAGTTGGTAGGAGTCGAGGACGTTGAACCTCCCGATGATGTAGGGTGTCGGGCTCGACGCATTTTTGTAGTTCCAGAGGAAATTTCTCAGCAGAGCAGAACTTTCGCGACGAAGCTCAGGGTCGCCCATCTTGTCGTAACGCTCGAGTAGCTGATTGCCCGTCAGGAATTCACCTCGCGGCGCGGCGGTATCGACAAATCGCCGGGGTTGTTCGATTTTGTTCAGCTTTTTGAGAAGCGCATAGCTCGTCGGCTCTTCTGGATGTCCGAACACATAGTATGTCCCGAGCCAGCACAGCGCGACCAACGCGATGAGCAAAATCATGAAGACGCTCCACCCGATCACCGAGGCAAAGGTGTCGCCTTTTTCCTTCGGCTCTCCCCGCCGGAAGGAACGTGAGTCTCCGCGCTTGCGGATGTTTAGCTGGCGGTCCGGCATAGAATCAATGAGTGTCTGCGGTCGTGGCTTCGGGTTCGAACGAGGTGCCGCATCCGCAACTCCTGGTCGCTCTCGGGTTGATGATTTTGAACCCGCTACCTGTTAATTCGTCCACGTAGTCGAGCGTGCTCCCGTCTAGAAAAACAAGGCTTTCCGAGTCGATCAGGACGGCTGCCGATTGCTCGCCGAAAATGGAATCGGTTCCGCTTCGCGTGTCGATTTCCATGTTGTATTGCATCCCGGCGCATCCTCCGCGCTCCACGGCGAGCCTTAGGCCTTGGTCCGGGCTGGCTGCCTTTTCTTCAAGAAGAGTTCGCAGGTGGATCGCTGCGCTTTCAGTAATGTGAAACATGATTATCTTGTATTTGCGGCGGGCTATGAAGTCAAATGCTGCCACAGAGTTTCCGATCATGCATCCAGCAACCGCAATCACAATCACTTCATGGGCGTGATCCGTCGGCTGCCGGATGAAGTTGCAAGCCAAGTCGCGGCTGGAGAGGTGGTCGAGCGACCGGCATCAATCATTAAGGAGCTAGTAGAAAATAGCCTCGATGCAAATGCCACGCGCGTCGATGTAGAATACCACCGGGGCGGAAGCGGATTCTTAGCCGTGACAGATGACGGACGCGGGATGGACCGTGCGGACGCCGAGATGTGCCTGGAGCGGCATGCGACAAGCAAGATCCGAACGGGTCTGGATTTGGAAAGAGTGATGACTTTTGGATTTCGGGGTGAGGCGCTACCGAGTATCGCAAGTGTGTCTCGATTCCGGCTCTGCACGCGTCCGCACGATGCCGAAGCCGGCACCGAGGTGGTCGTCACCGGCGGCAAGGTCGAGTCGATCCGCGACTCGGGTGAGGCCCCCGGGACACGCATCGAGGTTCGCTCGCTGTTTTTCAATTTGCCAGCCAGAAAAAAATTCCTTCGGGGAGAACGCACGGAGGCCGCCCATATCGACCATCAATTTCAAACCCTCGCGATGATTCACCCTGAGCGGAGGTTTTCTTTGCATCGGGACGGACGACAAATCCACCTCTTGGCACCGGCGGCCACGCTTGAGGAGCGCGTTCGTGATTTGTTAGGGCGGGAGTTTGCGTCGGGATTGTTTCCGATGGCTCCCGTGGAGCTGAACGGTATCCGTCTCTCCGGACTCCTGGGACGCCCCGGCACCGCACGGGGAGACCGCTCGGGTCAGTCGCTTTTTATTAATCAGCGCGCAGTAGTGAGTCCTGTGATTTCACAACCCGTGCGGGATGCCTACGGAAGCGGGCTCCCGCGTGGGTTGCATCCGTCGGCGATTCTTTTTTTGACTATCGATCCCGCGCTGGTGGATTGTAATGTCCATCCAGCCAAGCGCGAGGTGCGGTTTCAGGACAGCATCACGGTGCGTGAAACTGTGCTTGAGCTTGTGCAAAGTGCGTTGGGGCAATTCCGGTCACGACCACTCATTGGCCCGTCGTCGCCTACTCCGCCGCCAAATCAACATCCACAGCCGTCACCGCAGCGAGTAAGTAACCCAGACGTCGCCGTCCGCCTGGAGGTTCCGACGGCACCGCTGATGCCTGGTGTTCCAATTTCTCAGACCTCTCAGCAACCCTCCCGATCATCGGCATGGGACATGCCTCCGCCGTCTGAGCCTCCGCAGGCACATCCGACGGAGGACTTGCCGGGTGCGTTCGTGCAGCCGGATGCATTCCGTCTGATCGGCCAGTTGGGGGATCGCTATGTCGTGCTGGAGGAACTGACCTCAGGCCTCGTGCTTCTGGACAACCGTGCCGCGCGCGAGCGGATCGTTTTTGAGAGTTTTCTGAACCAGATGGCGACCCGAAAGTCGGAATCCCAGCGCTTGCTTCTGCCTGCAATCGTCGCGCTCGCCCCGCGTGACTTCCAATGGGTAAGCGAGAATGCCTCGCTCCTCGCTCACGCGGGTGTGCTCGTCGAGCCATTTGGCCCGGGGTCCGTGAAGGTGGATGGAGTGCCGCCCATGTTGGCAAATGTTGCGATTCCCGAGCTTCTCTTGCGAATTGCCGATGATTGCCGAATCAGCGGAAAATCCGCCCGGTCGCGAGTCGTCGAGGAGATGATCGCAAAGTCACTCGCTCGGTCCGCTTCCTTGCCAGTGGCTCCACGCGACGCGGCGGAACTCGACAATCTACTCAAGGCGCTCCTGCGTTGCGATCTGCCGTATGCGTGCCCAAACGGGCATCCCACCATGATTCATTTTTCGTTTTCAGAGTTGGACCGGAAATTTGGTAACACTCGTTGATCCGCGACGTTGCGCATCGGTTGCATGTGTGAGATAACACAGTCATGCCAAAGCGACTACGCATCGAGCCAGCGACGCTGGATGATCTGCCGGAACTGGTCGAACTCCTCTACGACTTATTTTCGATGGAGGCCGACTTCGTGCCCGACCGAGAGCGCCAATCGCGAGGGATCAAGCTCATCCTCGAACAACCGAACCGTGGCCGGATTTTTGTTCTGCGCAATGACCACACGATTATTGGCATGATCAATCTGCTCATCACGATCAGCACTGCGGAGGGTGGATTCGTTCTGCTTTTGGAAGACCTGGTGGTTCATCGCGACCATCGGGGGCAGGGGTACGGCACTATGCTCCTCGAATACGCGTTCGAATTTGCGAAGAAGAAGGGGTTCTCCCGGATCACGTTGCTGACGGATCGACCGAACGCGGCGGCCAAAAAGTTTTATTCTTCGCATGGTTTCGTGGACAGCGACATGATTCCGCTTCGTTACAAGGTTCAATGAGTGGTTCCAGTGGTTACGAGGACCTTGGGTTTGCCAAGGTTGACCATGACCGGGCAGCGCGCTCCGGCAGGCTCGAGGTCATTTTTTGTCCGGGTAAAACTCCTGATGAAGTGGCGGCGATCGCGCTGAGCCTTGCCAAAAAGAACCCCGCGATCCTTGCCACTCGTGCCGGCATCGATCATTTCAACGCGGTCAGGGCCGTGCTCCCGCAAGCCCAATGGCACGATCGGGCGCGATGCATCACGCATGGAGAGCCAGTCAAAGTGATTGATTGCTGGCCGGTAGCGATTGTCACTGCGGGTACGGCAGATCTGGCAGTTGCGGATGAAGTTGCGGTTACGCTGGAGTGTTTCGGCCATGACGTGCGGCGGTTTAACGATTGTGGCGTGGCTGGCATTCACCGTCTTTTTGATCAATTGGCACCGGTCCGTGAGTGTGGCGTGGTGATCGTTGTTGCCGGCATGGAAGGTGCTCTGCCCAGTGTGGTGGCTGGTTTGGTCGATCACCCTGTCATCGCCGTTCCGACCAGCATCGGATACGGCGCAAATTTCGGTGGGCTGTCCGCATTGCTGTGTATGTTAACCAGCTGCGCGAGCAAAGTGACGGTCGTAAATATCGATAATGGATTCGGAGCCGCGAGCGCGGCCGACACGATCCTGCGTTTGGCCGCGACAAAACGTCCCTAGCAGCGGCAATGTCCGGTTCAGCGAGGCACTCGCGCGCAATAGATGCTTGCGATTCCTAGGGATAGCATCGTCTGCTTCGGCTCGACAAACTCGCACTCCCCGAGCAGATCCAGCATGGCGGTGTGCCTCGGAAATGCCTCGATCGATTCTCCGAGGTATTCGTAAGCCTCGGGCCTGCCAGTTAGCCAGCCGGCCAGCTTCGGCAACACATGGTGCAAATACCAACGATAGGCTGGCAATACCCCGGGCAATACAGGCATCGAAAAATCCATCACCAGCACCATTCCACCGGGGCGCAACACCCGAAGCATCTCACGCAGCGCGCGCTCACGGGATGCCATGTTTCGCAACCCGAACGCGACAGTCACCACATCAAATTGATCGTTCGCGAACGGGAGACAAGTGCCGTCGGCCACCACAAGCCGCGAGACCCCCTTTCGCTGTGCGTGACGCAGCATCGGCTCGCAGAAATCGGCTCCCACCACCTCAGCGGTCGGGCAGTGCGCCATCATTGCAAGCGCTAGATCCCCGCTGCCAGTTGCCAAATCCAAAATCCGCCGCGGTCCCGTCGCGGTGACCATGCGAGCAGCAAGCCTTCTCCAAAAGTAGTCGATCCCAAGGCTAAGGGCATGGTTCGCGAAGTCATATCTATCGGCAATCGAGGCAAACATCCCACGGATATAGTCCGGGTTTTGATGGCGATTCTTGCGGATGGAATCCATGGTTGTGATTACGCGGCTGAGCGCCGTGGGGATGGAAAATGCTCATGAGAGGACTCGAACCTCCACAGGTTGCCCTATACGGTCCTGAGCCGTACGCGTCTGCCAATTCCGCCACATGAGCAATGCGAGAGTGTGATGTAACCTGAGTTGCGAGCCGTTGTAAATCAATGAAATCACAAATTGCGCTCGCATTTGCCGCGCAGGTGTGCAATTTTCCAAACTCCTAATCAAGCATGAAAAGCTATATCCCATCCGTTCGGGCAATCCTGATTGCCAGTTCCCTCGCCCTCCCAACATCAATCATCGCAGCCGAGGTTGCGGCGCCAACTGCGCCCGCAGAAGCACCGGCGGCACCAGCTCCCGCTATCGAACTCAAAGACCCGGTCGCCACGGTCAACGGTGAGGCGATCTCCAAAGCAGAACTCGAAAAAGCGTTCTCCGAAGCTGTCAGCGCGGCAGGCATAGATCCCGCTATGCTATCAGCGGATCAGCGTCTCGCTGGATATCGTCAACTTTTGGATGACCTAATCACTGATAAGTTGATTTCCGCGAAGGCTGGTTCGATCGAAGTAACGGACGCAGACGTCAAAGCCGAAATCGAAAAGATCAAATCTCAGTTCCCATCTCCTGAGGTGTTCGAAGAGCAACTCAAGCAGTCCGGCCAATCCCCCGAGCAGCTCAACGAAATGGTGAAAACCGGCATGCAGCAGCGGAAGTGGATCGAATCACAGATCGACGGTAAGGACGCAGTGGTTGAAGCAGACGCCAAAAAGTTTTACGACGAAAACACGGCTGAATTCGCTCAACCCGAGCAAGTGAAGGCTAGCCACATCTTGTTCCTCGTACCTGAGGATGCCACCCCCGAAGTGATCAAAGAAAAAGAAGAAGCCGCAAAGAAGGCTCTCGAGCGAGCAAAGAAAGGTGAGGACTTCACGGCGCTTGCAAAAGAGTTGTCGGAGGAACCCGGTGCTGATCAGTCCGGTGGCGACCTCGGATTCTTTACCAAGGAGCGCATGGTTCCAGAGTTTTCGGAAGCCGCATTCTCCCAAGAAAAAGATGCTATCGGCGGCCCGGTGAAAACAGACTTCGGATTCCACATCATCAAAGTGACCGACAAAAAGCCAGCCGGCACGATGTCGTTCGATGAAGTGAAAGACCAGCTCATCGCGTTCCTGCAAGATGGAAAACGCCGTGAAGCGGCAGGCAAGGTGGTCGAGGGGCTTCGCTCCGATTCCAAAATCGAAATCACCCTCCCTGAGCCAGCGCCGGTTCCGGCGGATGCCGCTCCCGCTCCAGCGGGCAGCTAAGCACCCTGAGCCTCGCTCAACATGGCGCGCAGACAACTCACCGTTGGAGTCATTGGTCTTGGTATCATTGGCTCCAGAGTTGCTGCGCGGCTCCGTGAAAATGCATTTGATGTTTGGGTGTGGAACCGCTCGCCCAAGCAGGAGCCTAATTTCCTAGGTTCGGCAAAGCAGGTAGCGGAATCCGCGGAGATCATACAGATCTTCGTGAGTGACGGTCCGGCGCTCCTCGCAACGGTGGAGGCGATGGCCCCGGCTCTCACGTCGCGACATGTGATACTAAACCACGCCACGGTGTCGCCAGCCGAAGTGAAACGGGCGTCAGAAGTGGTTGCAAAGGCTGGTGCTGGATTTTTGGACGCTCCTTTCACCGGCAGCAAAAGTGCGGCCGAAACGGGCAAGCTCATCTACTACCTCGGCGGCGAGGCATCGCTCCAAGAACGCGTGCGCCCCGTCCTTAACGCATCTTGTAAGGACATTCTCGCGGTCGGCTTGATCGGTCAAGCGAGTCTAGTCAAGATTGCAACCAATCTCGTCAGCGCAGCAACGGTGCAAGTGCTCGCTGAGGCGCTCGCATTACTCGATGGCGCAAACGTGCCACTTGAAACATTCACCAAGGCCATCGAACTGAACGCCGTTAACTCCAGCACCGCGCAGTTGAAACTTCCCCTCATGCTCACCGGGGAGCTTGCGCCACACTTTGCCCTCAAGCACATGTTGAAAGATGTCAACCTCGGACTCGCCGACGCGAAAGCGTGCAACATTGCTCTTCCGGCTACCAGCGCCGTCGAGGAATCCATGCGACGCGCAACAGATGCGGGATGGGGTGACCTCGACATTGCAGCCGTGTCAAAAACCTACCCGTTTGCGGGGAAAGTGAAGAAATCGAAGGTCATCGCAGATACGGACGATCGAAACGAAACGTCGGACGCTCCGCAGACAAGCAAATCGATGTTCCCGATATTCGGTAAGCGCGCTTGACGGGTTCGATTGCGCTATGACTGCCTCATCGTGCGAAGCCGAACGCTGGGAACAAGGCCTTAGAAGCGGGTTCTTTTTTCGCATCGGGTCTGTGTCTCGGTTTGCGCTCACCGGCGCCGACCGCGTGAGGTACTTGAACGGGCAATGCTCAAACGACGTACGCAAACTCACCCCGACCTCCGCCCCGCTGCAAGCGTGCATTCTCTCGGCGCGCGGTAAACTGGATGCCGTGGTATGGATATGGGCGGAACCCGACCGTCTAGTGGTCGAATGCGAAACCACCCTCGCCGAGACGCTTGCTGCACGCTTGGAAAAATACATCGTCGCAGATGATGTCACGCTGGAGCTTCTCCCCGAGATCGCCGCGGAATGGCACGTGGTTCCGGGAACGGAGGCGCTGCCGGAACCTATCCAGTCACGCAGCGCCCGCTCGATCGCACGCTTGGGCGCGGCAGGCTTGGATGTCATCGCAACCGAGTTTGTCGATATCGCAGCGTCCGCCGGACTTGTCCACGCGGATGAATCGATGCACACCCTGCTTCGAATCCAGAACCTCGTGCCCGCGTGGAACCATGAACTCCGGGCTGACACGCTCCCCGCGGAAGCCCGCCTCGATAAAACCGCCGTCGATTTTCATAAGGGATGTTATCTCGGGCAGGAAGTTGTCTCCCGCATCGAAAGCGTCGGTCATGCGAACCGGGTGCTCCGATCCTTCGACGTGACCCATGGCCCCCCGCCCAAAGTCGGCGATTTGTTTTTACGCCCGTCGAATCCGGAAAAACCAAGCGCCGTGGTAACCACCGTCGCCGAACACTTTGGGTTGTCGAAACACGTCGGCCTCTGCTACACACGACGCGGGGTGGAATGCGGCGAGAGCTTGACCTCAGCCGACCAACTTACACAAATCACTATTTCCGAACCATCCGTATGAGACCGATTCTTCGATTCACGCTTTGCTTAGTGGCCTTATCCCTGGCCCTGCCCGCAATGGCAAACACGTTGGGACCAGATGTCGCAGTGATGAAAATCCGCTTCGGCAAAGAAAAAGAGCGTCAGCAAGTCGTCATCGGGCTTTACGACTCGATCACGCCACTCACGGTCGCAAACTTCAAAGAACTTGCGGCAGAACGGTTCTATCGTGGCATGCGATTCCACCGCGTGTTCCCAGACCTCCTCGTCCAAACGGGAGATCCCAACAGCCGACGCGGCGAAAGCGACAAGACCGGCACCGGTGGCCCCGGCTACACTGTGCCCGCGGAAATCCGTCTGCCACACAAACGCGGCGCCGTCGTCATGTCCCGCCTAGCGGACATCACAAACCCCGCGCGGGCTTCAAACGGTAGTCAGTTCTATGTTTGCCTTGCACCCATGCCCCAGCTCGATGGAAAATACACGGTCTTCGGGGAAGTGCTCGAAGGGATCGAGGTCCTCGAAGCCATCAGCAAAAAGCAGACCGATAGTAACGATTTTCCTTTGGAAAAAATCGTGATTGAGTCTATAACAATCGTTCCTCGCGATTCATTGAACGCGACTACAACCCCAAGCCCGGGTTTGTAACAATAACGGGTAGGTTCCGGAGTGGCCAAACGGGGCGGACTGTAAATCCGCTGTCTTAGACTTCACAGGTTCGAATCCTGTCCTGCCCATTCCCTCGGGTTTCGCCCGTCGGTATAAAATCTGCGCCCCGCTTCGATTCTGTCCAAAAGTCGGCGCGTTCGGCGAACGAGCCCTACCAGCGTTTGGTTGGGACGGCATTCTATGCCGTCCGTCGCACCGCGCCCGTATTTCCAATTCTGTCCATTTTGTAAATTTTGTCCAAACCGCATCCGTATACTCCTGTAAATCCTCACAATCCCGTCCATCCTGTCAAAAAATCTCGCTCAAAGCCGACTTGGCTAGCGACACCCCTACCAGTCTTGACGCTGGATTCCTTCGACAAAATCAAAATGACGATCTCGCGACAGGATGGGCATGGCGTGTTGTTGCGCGAGGGCAGCTATCCAGATGTCATTGTCCGGGATCGGCCGCCCCTTTTGTTTCAGCTCATCTTTGATGCGAGCGTAGTGCGTCAGCGTCCTCTTATCTGGGAGCAGCAAAGGGATGCAGTCGGCAAGCTCAGCAAGCAGTTTGAGGCCAGCTGTCGGGCGATTGGAGCCTAGCAGTCCATACTCGAACTCCGCATGGGCGATGAACGACAAGACCAAGCAGGGAGCATGGGCGATCACGTTTAGCAAGCGGCTGTCCTTTTCAGCGAGGGCGGACACGGCGTTGGTATCCAGAATCATCGCTGACTCTGGCGGGCAGCCTGCTCTTGGAGCTCGAGATCCTCTTGGTCGGATTCCTGCACACGCAGACGCACGGTTTCCAGAGTTTGGGCGGACACCCGGGGCAAGTTTGTGATCACCTGACGCCAGTCGTTAGTTTTGGCGCTAAGTGTGGATTCCACGGCCTGCGTGATGAAGGCTTTGAGCGAGATTCCCTGAACTGCGGCCGTGGCCTTGGCGACGCGAAACGTAGAATCAGGAAGATCGATCGTCGTTTTCATGGATAACATTTCCCATATTCCCGCGTTTCCGTCAAAAGAATTTAGGCATCGCTTGGGGGTAAGATGTCGCACAGGGCGGATGCAATACGGTTCAGCCATGAAAAAAAGAAGATCACGAGGGGGGCTGCCGTATCGTTCTGAAAATTCGGTCTATTAATACTGCGCTCGCGCCCGCGAGTCGCACACTGACGGGCTGCTTCATCGCAAGCAGGCTACCTCGCGCGTCCGCACGCGCTGGTTTCAGAAAGTCGGCGGGTTCGGAGAACACGCCCTACCGGCGATTGGTAGGGACGGCTTTCCAAGCGGTCCGACTTCTCTGCGTGATGCACCGTCGAGGCTAAGCACACCGCCTCCCCCCGCGCGTCCCATATCATTTTGAATCGTTATGCGTAGTAAGGAAATGCTCCGCTAGCGCCATTTTGATCAGGCTTTGATAGGGCACGTCGCGCCGGTGCGCTTCCCGTTTGATCCGATGCAGCAGCCCGGATGGCATCCGTAGCGAGATCGTCTCCGTGGAAAGCTTTAGGTTCGGCAGGGACACCTTGGCCGCCCGGGACCAATCTACGTTCTCTCCCTCCCTCGCGGCCATCGACGGCACCTGCAAATCTTCAACTTTGGCTTTCATAAATGGATTTTTCCTTTCGATTCATCTGGCGGATCGAGATCACCCGCAATTTTTCTCCTCGCACCGTAAAGGTCGCATGCAAAAGCCGACCCTCGTCGGTGCATCCGAGAGCGTGATAACGGGTTTCGGCGTCGCTGTGTGCGGCGTCCAGTGCCACCACCAATGGCTCGTTGTGAAATATCTCCTCCGCCTCGCGACAACTCACCCCGTGCTTCCTCTCGCTCTTGGCGGCGTTGCCGCTGTCCCAATCGAACCCGGTTACTGTCGCCCAGTTAATCACTTAGCACGTATATTGCAATAATATACATCCGTCAACTAGTTTCGTCTGCACAAAAACCTTCCCGAAGCACGGTTATCCGCTATGGCGCAGGGACGCAAAGCAAATGCTCTGCCAGCAAACGCCTGCGGAATAAAGCGTTGGACAGATCCGAAGCGCAGCCGAGCCCGGCGTGCTGCCACCGCAAGTGAGAAAAGTCGGCGCGTTCGGAGAACGAGCCCTACCGATGGTTGGTAGGGACGGTTTTCCAAGCTGTCCGTCGCCTCCGAGATCGGCAATGGTTGAAAATCAGGCTGCCTCGTGCGTCCCTACGCGCCGATGCTCTGTCAAAAACGCATCCTCCCGCCCCCTACATCTCTCCGCAATCCCGTAACCGCGCAGCTAAACCGAAAAGTTACATTCGGCCTGACCTTGTCTCTTGCGCATTCTCGTGGATTCAGCCAATGCTCCGCCATGCTGAGATTTAAAACATGGATTTGTCCGGCGGTTGCCGTTGGACTGGCGATGACCCTTGTTGGTTGTGGCAAAAAACCTATTGAGGAGTTCCAGTCGCCTGCCGGGCAGGTGTCGGCGGAGGCGCCATCGGAAACCGCTGAGCAGGCCCTGAAGCAGCTGCCTGCCGACTCTCCAGAGCAGGCCGCGTCGCAAGCGCCACTCGATGAGCAAGGGATCGAGGCGAGGGAGCGACTCGCTGCCGCTATCGATGCGCAGTTGGCCCGCCGCTACGACGAGGCCATGAAATTGTTTCAAGAGGCGTTGCAGATGGACCCGAATTTAGCGGGAGTAAAATACCAGATGGCGGTGGTTGCGATGAACCAAGGCAACGAGCCTGAGTCCATGCGGCTCGCGTATGAGGCAATCGCCAATAACGAGCAGGCCGATCAGGCGTACAATCTTATCGGCACCATGGCCGCACGAGCAAAGGATTATGCTGTGGCTGAGTGGGCGTTCCGCAGGGCGCAGGAGGCAAATCCAGCGGATGCGATGGCATTTTACAACGCGAGCGAGGCACTCAGGCATCAGGGCAAGTTCCCGGACGCTGTGGACCAGTTGCGCGCTGCGATTCAGCGCAATCCTGGAGAGCCGCTCTTTGCGCTGAAGCTCCGCTTGGCCCGCATCGAGTCGGGCGAGGGGGACGCGATGATTCCGGAGGTGCAGCAGGAGCTATCCGCGACGCCCCCGGCGGGTGACTGGATGCTAACAGCGGCGGCGATCAGCCTTGCCAATGAGCGGTACGAGGAGGCGGCTGCGATGCTTAGCCAAGCGCGCGGCGCGATGCAGCCGATTCTTTTCTTTGGGATTCTTCAAGAGGATCCATTCTTCTCAAAATTCCGCCAGCACCCGGTCATTGCGCCATTTACTGATGTCGAAATCCAAGTCACGCCGCCCGAAAAACCAGAAGACAAGTCGGAAGCAAGCTCCGCCAATTGACAGGTCGGCGGAATCCGGGCTCGCCTCTGCGGGATCAGGTGCTGCGGGGCCTTCGCGCCTACCACCCCGAACGCCGCTCCTATGGCCTGACCTAGCAGGATTTGCAGCCGCACTCCTAGTCGCTGCGATGATGATTTTCATCGCCGGCCGATCTATTGAAATGACGTGGATTCAGCCATCCATGGAGGTGCCTGCAGAAGGGGCCGCAGGACGCACGCAATGGGGAGGCATGATCCCCGAACTTCGCAATCCGCCACGGATCACTCTGGACAATGACCCATACTATTGGGTCAGCTACGCCCGCGAGATGGCCGCGACCGGCCAGCATCGCATCCGCCACACCGATCTCGATAACGTGCCCTTTGGTCGAGACGTACATTGGAACTCTGGATTCATGGCGTGGCTTGTCGTTTGCGGCCATGTGACGTCATGGTTCACGGGGGAGTCCCTGCACGATGCCATTTACACCGGCAGCCTGTATGCGAATCCGGTCCTTTTTTTCATCGTGTTGGCGGTGCTTGGCTGGTGTGTGATGCGCAGGTTTGGTGGAGCGATTGCGGCGGGATTCATTCTACTCATGGCATCGTTGCCGGCGATCGTTTGGGATTTTGGCTATGCGCGGGCCGATCACCACGGCATGCACAATACTGCTGCTCTCGGATTGCTCCTTTTTCTGGTGCTCGGTGGGATGGGGTGGGTTCGTGCCAGCGCTCTTACCGAGCCGGGTTGTGAAGGCGAGCGCCTCTGGCCGGATCAGCGTGCCGTGACCGGCGCATTCATTTTATCGGGCGTGTTCGGGGCGATCGGCCTCTGGGTCGGTGCCACACAGCAGATCTTCCTGCTTACCGCTGCCGGACTCGCTTTGCTCGGAACGATTCTCGTCTCGGGGAGACCGAGTGCAGCTAGTGATTCCATTCGTTTTAATCCGTCGTTCATTCGGCTGTGGGGAATTACTGGCTGCGTCGGGTCACTCGCACTTTATCTCTGGGAGTATTTTCCCGATCATCTCGGGATGCGCTTGGAGGTGAATCACCCGATTTACGCGTTTGCATGGCTTGGCGCCGCCGAGGTCCTGTATCAGATCGCCCAGTATCGACTCAGCGGAAAGTTGCCCGTCGGGAAACAACGCATCTTTTTGGTTGCCGGATTTTGTTTAGCTCTGCTTCCTGCGGTGGCATTGGTTTTTGGCCCTCCGGATTGGCACGCGTGGCGCAATGAATTCATGCGTCGCCAGCACAATTTCATCAACGAATTCGAGCCGTTTTCCCATTCTCTCCGCGACCGGCCGCTCGTCGTCGTGTTCGCCCGATTCGGATTGCTCCCGCTGATCCTCCCGTCGGCGGTGATGGTGCTGTTCCTCCCGATGATTCCAACCCGACTTAAGGCGCTGATCCTTCCCGGCGTGTTTGCGTCGTTGATTACGGGCGCGATGATGTTTTATCAGGTCCGGTGGGCGGGGTTGGTTTCGGTTTCGCTGGTGGTGCTGGCTGTAGGCTTTGCGGCGGCGATCTGGGGCTGGGTCCGCGAGAAGCGCCCTGTCTTCCAATGGGTTGCTGCGGGATCGCTTGCCGGGCTCTTAGTCGTTCCAAACCTCATTGGGTTCGCCATCACTACCGCCGAAAGTCGCGCGCGTGAGCACGTTGCGAATCTGGATCCCTACCTCGCATGGCTCATTGCAAGCCGCGATGTCGCATTTAACCTCAAACGCATCGCGATGCGCGAACCGGTCCGCGTGATGTCCGGTCCGGGTCAAACCCCAGCACTCCACTTCTTCGGCGGTGTCCACGGCACCGGTGCCCTCTATTGGGAAAACATTGACGGTGTCCATGACGCAGCCGCGTTTTTCTCAGATCCCGGTGAGGATCGAGCCCGCCAGATCGTCCGCGACCGGGGCATCACCCATGTCATTATCGAACAATCCCCCTCCATGGCCGAACAATCCTGCGGGATATTCTACGAGGATGCCACCCCTCAGCAAATCGAGCAATCGCTCGCATGGCGCCTCGCGAGCCCGCTTGGCAAGGTGCCCGATTGGTTAGAGCCCGTTCCCTACTACGGCTCCCCGATGGCCGCCAACTTTCTCATGCGCATCTACAAAGTCCGTCCAGACCGCTGATCCATCCAAGCCTGCAGTTTTTTACAGGATTGACAGGATGTCGCAGCATTTACGTGAGAATGCATTCGGACAAAATGAACAGAACCGTTGCGCAGCAGTCGTTCTCCGCTCCGCTTCGATTCTGTCTATTCTGTCAAAAAACCTCAGTGCATTCTCCTGTAAATCCTCACAATCCCGTAAATCCTGTCTGCGCCGCAGGCTCACCTCCCCGGTTGCATCGAACTTTGTTACAAAAAGGTAACCTTCTTTCCCTTGTTGGCATCAGATTTGCTGACACAGTGCGCAGGAAATCCGCCTGCGTTCCGCAGCAGGCACATCAACTCGGGGGGGAAATCTTGAGAGGGTGAAGGCGTAAAATAGCGGAAGAAAACGAACGGAACCAACAGGAACCAATACCATGCTCACCTACTTAACCAAGACAATCAGAGAATCACTCACGGGGCCTCGCCCAAAAGCCGCGCTTATCGCGGGGCTTCTTGTTACACTCGGTGCGGTTGCGCCACAGGCGCATGCGCAGTATCAGGTGACCACGCTCGCTTCCGCTGTAGTGGAGAATTTCAACACCCTGACTTTGAATACGGGTGCCAATGCGAGCAACAACAGCTCAAATGTGGTCCAATTCTCTGGTGACCTGAGCACCACGACCAGTGCCCAGCGAAACTCTGCTTGGACTGTTAACACGGGCAACGCAAACTTTGGGCGCTCAGGGGCGCGAGGAAATTTTACCACCGGAACAGCTAATTCTGCCTTGGGCATGTATGCAGCTGGCAACAATACCACAACTACCGACCGTGCATTTGCCATGCAGGGCGGAGGCAACGCATTGACAATGTCCGCCGTTGCGCAATTTCAGAACGTCACAGGTAGCACGGTGACGTCCATACTGTTCGATTACATCGGGGAGCAGTGGCAAACGACAACTTCCCGTGCTTCCTTTATTAGTGTCACTTACTCCACCACAAGCGCGGCGGCTGCCCTGAGCGGAACATCAGTGAACCTCAACTTCAACGCCCTCTTCACCACGCCTAACGGGACTCAAAATGGCGATAATGCGGCGAACAGAACCGATTTTTCAGCAGTCAACCTGACAGGACTGAACATCGCTAACAACTCCAGCGTTTGGTTCGCTTTTGTTTACGACCGGGGAGCAACAACGGGGAGTGCTCAAATGTTGGCAATCGACGACGTCTCAGTCACCTTCAATGGCACTCCAGCGCCCCCAGCGTCCGGCAACTTCTGGGTCGGCGACAACACGACACTCGGCGGCTCGGGCACATGGGCGGCGTCGGGCGGAACTTCCTGGCGCTCAGATAACACAGATGGGACCGGCGGAGCTTTCACCGCAAATGCAACAGCCAACTTCGGCGGAACGACTTCCGGCACAGTTACCGTCAGCGGCACCGTGGCACCAGAAGCCGGGATCAACTTTACAACGACCGGCTACACCGTCACCGGCGGCACAATCAACCTCGCTGGCGGCAACGTCACGGCCAACACGATCACGACCAACTCGTCCGTCACTGCGACGATCGAATCCACGCTCACCGGCTCCAATGGCCTCACCAAAGCGGGTGCGGGCACGCTCAATGTGAGTGGGGCGAACAGTTATGCAGGCTCGACCGAGATCGCTGCTGGAGTATTCCAAGCGCAAAACAGCTCAGCCCTGGGTGCAACAGGTTCCGGGAACGGAACGGTGGTTGCCAGCGGCGCAGCACTCCAGCTTTCGGGTGGCGTCACCATCGGTGCTGAAGCTCTCACGCTCAACGGCACAGGTGTATCGAGCGGCGGTGCGCTGCGTAACGTGAGCGGAAACAACATCTACGGCGGAGCAGTCACCCTGGGTTCTGCCTCCCGCATCAACTCCGACGCCGGCACGCTCACCCTGAACTCCGGAACCGCGATCTCTGGTGCCTTCGGGTTGACTGTAGGCGGCGCGGGCAACACAGTGATTGACAGTAACATCGCGAGCAGCGTGACCACGGTTACGAAAGACGGTGTGGGAATCGTGACTTTCAACGGAGCCAGCGCATCCACCGGAGCCACGACGATCTCGGCAGGCACCCTTGCGCTTGGCAGCTCTGCGACGCTTGCATCGACTTCCATTTCCGTGGCCTCTGGAGCTACCTTTGATGTCGCAGCCAAGGCATCTGGCTACGCACTCGGCAGCGGTGTCACGTTGAGCGGTGCCGGCACTGTGGAAACTGCAAGCGGCCAGGCACTCACCGTCGATGATGGTGCAACCATCACTCCAGGAACGACCACCACCTCGGCCACATTGAATGTGGATGGCGGGCTCGACTTCGCTTCGGGTGGCACATACAACTTCACGCTCACGAGCGTGGGCGGATCTGCCGGTGCCGCGTCCGGATGGGACCTGATCTCGATCACCGATGCGCTGAACATCTCAGCCACCAGCGGCGACCGGTTCACGTTCAATATCAATTCGTCGGGATCGACGGGATTCTCGAACTTGTCGAATTACTCATGGTTGGTTGCAACTGCAGGATCAATCACCAACTTCTCAGCCGATAAGTTCACCTTCACGAACAACATCCCAAGTTCGAACGGCTCGTTCTCACTCAGCAGCGACGGAACCGCACTCACTCTGAACTATGCGGCGGGAACAGCGTTGCCGATTGTATGGACAAACAGCGGAACGGCTGACGCTTGGTATACGAACACGAACTGGACACCGAATACCTCGAGTGCCGCTTGGCTAACAACGGATGTTGCTCAGTTCAACAATACGGGCACCGCTACTCAGGCTGGTATCAATATGAATACCGCTTCGTTGTCGATTGGTGCGATCGAAGTGACCAGCCTGCGCACCCGTGGTCTGACGATCGGCAATAGCTCTACCGTCGCTGGCGGGACTCTCACCCTCAATGGCGCTACAGTAGGGAGCGTGGCAAATGTGATATTGAAGAATGCATCGGACAGCGCGCTTATCGTTCAGAATACCGCTGTGACCGGGGATGAGACCATGACAGTCGCTCTCGGCAACACCACAAACAACGTCATCGTCATCGACGGTGCTGGTAACATCACGATCAGCAGTCAAATTACAGGGGGGGCTGACAAGCCACTAACGCTTACTGGTGTCGGTTCCGGAAACCTGACGTTGTCGGGTGCAAATACCTACAGCGGCGGAACAACGATCAGCACAGGAACACTAGTCGCCGCCAATGCCTCCGCCCTCGGAACAGGGACGGTGTTGATCGAAGGCGGCACGCTCGCGACCACGGTGACAAACGTAAATATTGGAAACAATCTCAACATGAGTTCTGGATCCTTCAGCCTGAATGGTGCTTCCACTGGCACGCTCACGCTAGCTGCGGGCCAAGATCTCCTGGTGGGAGGAGGCACATGGAACCTGTCCATCGCCAGTTTGGCCTCGTTCGACAGTATCAGCGGGGGAGGCGCAGGGGTATTCGCGATTGGTGGAACGTCCGTTCTGAATCTATCGGGCACCATTGCGCAGGGCAGCTACAACATCCTGACAGGCTTCGCTAGCGGCGGTGGCGTTGGTTTCAGTTCCATCACAGGCCTAGGTGTCGATCAATTCGCGTCGACAAGCATCAGCGGTGGGACCCTGACCCTCGTCGTCGTCCCCGAGCCGCACGAATACGCGATCATGATCGCCGGATTACTCGGAGTGCTCATCGTAATGCGCCGCATTCGCCGGAATGCAGTGACGGCGTAAGCGACTAGCTACCAACACGTACAACTCTTCAATCAACACCCCCGGTGGAAACCAATTTCCGCCGGGGGTGTTGTTTTTGAACTAGGAACTAGGGGTCAGTGTGCATAGTCTTGCAAAAAGAGGGCGTGCTTGAGGAGCCAAGCATTTCCGTATGCTGGGCAAAAAGCAATTGTCCATCGCTTTATCTCCGTGTAGGTTTGCGCCATGATTGGTCAGTCTGATATCCGCCAAATGCCACTCCCCGAAAAGCTTGCTCTTTTTGAGGCTCTTTGGTCGGAGCTTTCCTCAGAGCCGGAGCAGGTTGAAATCCCACAGTGGCATAAAGACATTTTAGATGAGCGGTTGCAAGCAGCCCAGCGAGGAGAAGTCGAAGTGATTGACTGGGAGGTCGCTAAGGTTCAGATCCGAGAGATGACTCGATGAAGGTCAGAATTGAGGCCCCGGCTCGAAACGATCTTGTTGAAGGATACGAATTTTATGAGGAGAGTGAAGACGGGCTCGGAGAGTATTTCTTAGCTTGTCTTTACTCGGAGATAGAATCCCTTCGAATTTTCGGAGGAATACACCGCAAAGAATACAGTTTCCTCCATCGAGCGTTGTCTCGCAAGTTTCCCTTTGCGATATATTATGCGGTGGAGACGGGTGAGGTTGTTGTCAAAGCCGTTCTTGACTGCCGCAGAGACCCATCATGGATTCGCAAGAGATTGAAATGAACCCAGAAGGCGGAGTGTTTAAAGTGGATCGCAGTATTGCTCGGAGTGAACATCGTGATGCGCCGCACGCGCCGGAAAGCGCGCAGAGAGTAGCCTAGCTCCGCTAGTTCAAACTTCTCAACGATCAATGCCCCGGCGGATGGAAACATCCTCCGGGGCATTTCGTTGTGTGGGCTTCAATGGATCGGCTCGGAGTTCGCTCGGCACCGTCGAAGAAACGCGCATTTGCATTGACATCGTGGCAACGTGGCTACAATAGTGTGCTATTGTGAAGACTGCAACCGTTCGAGATTTAAGAAATCATTACACGAGTGTGCTCCGCTGGGTGAGTGCTGGTGAAGATGTGCTAATCACCCAGCGGGGCGTCGTCATTGCGCGATTAAGCCCAGAAACCGCTCAGACGGCACAGACCGTGGATTGGGCAACCAGCCCTGAGGTGCTAAGGGATCGGAGCGCAGATATTGTTTTAAGTGCAGAGCAGTCAGCTGCCGTCCTAGCGGAGGCGGGTGGAAAGTGGTAATTGCCTGCGACACCAGCTTCCTATTTTCTCTATATGGAAGCGATGCTCATAGCCAGCGGGCGGTGACTTGGGTGTCTCAGAATACGGTCCCACTCCGTCTGAACAGTCTCTCCCACTTCGAGTTTGGGAACGCTATTCGATTTTCGGAGTTCCGGAGAGCCAGCCCTGCTGGCTCGGCGGCGCAGTATTGGGCAAGTTTCGAGGCAGCCATCGCACAAGGACGGTTGATTGTTGCCACCTCGAATCTTGCGAATGTGATCGATGAGGGAATGCGGCTTTCGTTCTTACACACTGTTAACGGAGGTCACCGTGGGTTTGATATCCTCCATGTTGCGAGTGCTCTCTTAATGAATGCGACGCACTTCCTTACTTTTGACGCGAATCAGAGAAAACTTGCTGAGATCGAAGGACTTCTGGTTCCATTATGATTGAGTGAGGGGTTGAGTGAGAGCATAAGGGGCTAAGGGTCAGTCATTTATTATTGTCATCTTGTATAAAAGCATCCACGTGGCGTCCTCCGGAGTGCGTTTTAGACAGGCCTGAAAGGATTGTTCATGAGACTACAGCAACGCCTTTCGACATACCCTTGCGGTGGGACTTTTCGGCCTAGTCTGACCCGCCGAGCAGCTCGCGCATGCGCGCGAATTGGTTATCGACTTGGGCGTCGTCCATTGGCTCGTTAACGATGTCTTCGAAGTTGCGCCGCTCGACGCCGGGCCCTTCCATTTCCGTGAGGAATGGGCTGGGTTCGCAATACGTCGGAGTGCCGAAGCGTTTGCGGTGGCGGCAATGGGTGATGGTCAGAGTCTCCATGGCGCGAGTGACTCCGACGTAAAAAAGCCGGCGTTCCTCGTCCACAGTACCTTCGGCCTTGGATCGTTCGTGGGGCAGCAGTCCATCCTCGGCGCCAACGAGGAAGACATGGGGAAATTCCAGCCCTTTAGCGGCATGGAGCGTGATGAGGGTGACTCCTTTGGCGTTTTCATCATTACCCTCCCGGTCGCGATTGAGTGCGAGGTCATCCAGAAAACTCCGCAGGCCGTCGCGGTGTTTTTTTTGGTGATCGGAGAGGCTGGTAAGAAGCTCGCGCACATTCCCCTCGCGGCTATCGCCTTCTTGCGGGGTTTTGCAGGATTTGCGGAGGTCATCAAAATAGGCGCACTCCGTGAGGATCTCGGTGAGGATGTGTGCGGCGTCGCTGCCGGGCGTGGTGACGCGGATGCGGGCGGCGGATAGCGTGTCGGCGAACGCGCGGATCGCAGTGGAGGCTCGCTTGGGCACGTAGTCGAGGAATTCGGCTGATGTCATTTCCTCGAAGAGTGTTTTTTCGGATTTGATGCTGCGCTCGAAAGCAAGGTCGACAGTGGTGGCACCGATGCCACGGGGCGGTGTATTGATGATGCGAAGCAGTGCTGCATCGTCGTTCGGGTTAAGCAGGCAGGCCATGTAGGCCGTGACGTCTTTGACTTCCCGCCGGTCATAGAAGCTCTTGCCACCGATGAGGCGGTATGGGATGCGCAGGCGCCGGAGGTTTTCCTCGAACGGACGGGACTGTGCATTCATGCGGTAAAGAATGGCAAAGCTCTCCCATGTCAGGCTGCCAAGGTCGCGCTTGGCGCCGATCTCTCCGGTGACAAACTCGGCTTCATCGACATCGGTCGGCACAGCGATGACATGGACGGGTTCCCCGCTGTCCTTCGGGCTCCACAGGTTTTTGCCCCGGCGGGCCGTATTGTGGCGGATCACGCGGTTCGCGCTCTGGAGGATGATGTCGGTGCTGCGGTAGTTCTGCTCCAGTTTGACGATGCGTGGGTTAGGGAAGTGGCGCTCGAATTCCAAGATGTTTGCGACCTCGGCGCCGCGCCATCCGTAGATGCTCTGGTCGTCGTCGCCGACTACGCAGACGTCGGGCGGATCGCCGGCTGCCAGCAGCGATACGAGCTCGAGTTGGAGGCGGTTCGTGTCCTGAAACTCGTCCACAAGCAAGTGCCGGAAGCGGGTGCGCCAGCGAGCACGAACTTCTGGGAAGTCGCCGAGGAGCCGAACTGCATTCACGAGCAAGTCGTCGAAGTCCATGGCGTTCTGCGCGCGAAGCTCTTGTTCGTATCGACGAAACACGGCACCGATCACGGTTTCATCATCGTCCGGCGGACGCCATGCGTTGTTTTTTGCCTTGCTGATCATGGCGCGAGCGACGCCTGGGTCCATTGATTCGTCTGCTGATGTGACGCGGTTGATGATCTTCTTGATGAGGCCGGCTTGGTCGCCGTCATCGAAAATGCTGAAGTTTGACTTATACCCGAGGTTTGTCGCGTCGGCGCGCAGGATGCGGACGCAGAGCGAATGAAACGTCGAGAGTGTGATCTCTTTGGCGTCGGCGGAGTCCACCATGCCGGCGACACGTTCTTTCATTTCGCGGGCGGCTTTGTTGGTGAATGTGACGGCAAGGATCGCGTTCGGGCTGGCTCCTTGGGCGACCAACCATGCGATGCGCGACGTGATCACGCGGGTCTTGCCGGTTCCGGCACCGGCAAGAATCAAGAGCGGCCCGCCCGTGTGGCTCGCCGCAGCCTGTTGCTCGGGATTGAGATCAAACAATCGAAAGCGACTCATACAGTCCACTCCTTCGCCAGCGTCTGAAGCACGGCAGGGTAAAGAGCGTGCTCGGCTTTCTGGATGCGTGCGTGCAGGGACTCATCGGAATCACCGGGAAGCACAGGCACCGCGGCCTGAGCGAGGATTTTTCCAGTATCCACGCCGGAGTCCACCAGATGCACGGTGCAACCGGCCTCCGGCACCCCGGCCTCAAGCGCTTGTTTCCAAGCTGCAAGTCCACGAAATGCTGGCAGCAAGGACGGGTGGATATTGATAATGCGTCCGGGAAAGGCGTCGAGCAGTGGTGCCTTCACGACCCGCATGTAGCCAGCCAGAACGACGAGGTCGACGCCGGTGATTTGCAGCTTCCGAACAAGCGAATGCTCCACATCCTCCGAAAGGCGGGTTTTGAAAACCGGCTCGTCGATCACATAGGTCTCGATTCCCGCTCCACGGGCGAGATCGAGAATCCCGGCCTGCGCGTGATCGGATGCTACGAGGCGGACATCAGCGTTGAGTTTTTGACCCTTAATCGCGTCCAGAATAGCAGAAAAATTCGACCCCTTTCCGGAGCCTAAGACAGCGAGTCGAAGCAGTTTCATGTGGTTGCCGACTATGCACGACGCGCACAGATCTGCAAGCGGCGCTTCCCATTCCGGAATCCCGTGGCAATATGCGCGTCACGATTCATGAATCTTGACGCCTACCTCCGCGAAACATCCAAGGATATCGACGCCGCGCTGAACCAGTTTTTGCCGGGTGCTAAAACAAAGCCCGCGACCATCCACGAGGCCATGCGATACAGTGTGTTCGCAGGCGGAAAACGGCTGCGTCCGGTGCTCTGCCTGGCGGCAGCGGAGGCGTGCGGCGGGGATTCGACGATGGCGCTGCGCGCCGCCTGTGCCGTGGAGTGCATTCACACGTATTCTTTGATCCATGATGACCTCCCGTGCATGGATGATGATGATTTGCGTCGGGGGCGACCAACGGCACACAAGGTTTTTGGTGAAGGGTTGGCTGTCCTTGCGGGTGATGCATTATTGACGATCGCGTTTGAGATTTTGGCGGATGTGCAGCCGGTGCGAAACTATCCGGTTTCGGAGTTCATCCGCGTGTTGGCGGTCGCGGCAGGGAGCCGGTTTTTGATCGCTGGCCAGGTCGCAGATCTAGAAGCCGAGGGGGCGCCTTCTACCCGTCAAGCGTTGAGGTTCATCCATGAGCGAAAAACGGCCGCGCTCATCGAAGCGAGTCTTGCGCTGGGTGCCATGAGCGTGAACGCCAAATCCACGAAGCGGGATGCCCTTGTGGTGTTCGGTCGGAAACTCGGTCTGGCGTTCCAAATTATCGACGACATTCTCGACGTCACCCAGCCAACCGAAAAACTCGGAAAGAGCGCTGGTAAGGACGTGGCTGCTTATAAGGCAACCTACCCGTCGGTGATAGGGCTCGATGCGTCCCGCCGTGCCGCCCGCAAGGTGACCGCCGAGGCACTGTGTGCGCTCGATCCGTTTGGCCGAAGCGGAGATCGGCTGCGCGAGATCGCAGACTACTTACTTTCGCGCGAGTTTTAGCCTGCGGGAACCGGAAATTTCCGGTGCTGCGTTTTTTGCTATGGTGCGCAGGGCATTCAGTGGCTACAGTTCGCCCTCATGAACGCGATGGTTGAGCTTCAAAACGTGAATAAAGTCTTCGGAAGCTTCACCGCTTTGAACGCGGTAAACTTCGAGATTCGGGAAGGTGAGTTTATGACTTTCTTGGGCCCTTCCGGATGCGGAAAGACGACATGTCTGCGCCTTATTAGCGGCTTTGATACTCCCACGAGCGGCCGGGTTGTTATCAATGGTAAGGATGTTACCGCGGATCCACCCTACAAACGCGACGTGAATCAAGTGTTCCAGAGCTACGCGCTTTTCCCCCACTTAAGTATCTACGAAAACATCGCTTTTGGCCTTCGGATGAAAGGTGTCGCTCCGGCGGATGTGAAGACGCGGGTGGATCGCGTGGTCGAAATGACATCGCTCCAGGACTTTGTGGATCGTCGGCCCTCGCAAATGTCGGGTGGGCAACGCCAGCGCGTGGCACTCGCCCGCGCGATCGTGTGCGAGCCCAAGGTGCTTCTTTTAGATGAACCACTCTCCGCGTTGGACGCAAAACTCAGGCACCAGATGCGGATCGAGCTCAAGCATCTACAGAAACGTCTCGGGATTACGTTTGTCTTCGTTACGCATGATCAAGAGGAGGCACTCACCATGAGTGATCGCATCGCGGTGATCAATAAAGGCCATGTGGAGCAAATCGGCAGCGTTTCCGAAATCTACTATCACCCCGCCACCCGATTCGTCGCCAGCTTCATCGGAGAGACTAATATAGTAGGCGCAAAAATCATCGACCGGGATGGTGAGTTTTCAATCTGTGAAACCGAGGGCGGCTTGAAGGTGCGCGTCAGGCATAATCCGCGAATCACATCTACGGATGTTCTTTTGTCGCTGAGGCCAGAGAAGCTGAGGCTCGCACTGACCGAGCCCACGGGCGAGAACGTATTTCCGGCGACGATCTCGCTCGAAATTTTCAAAGGTGCCGTCGACGAACTGACTATTGTCACCGAGGGCGGCCTCGAACTTGGTGCCATCCTAGCAAACGACGGAGACTCCGAGGTAAGCTTTCACGAGGGTCAGCGGGTTTTCGTCCGGATTCAAGCGGCGGATATCAGCATGATCGAGTCGTGAGTCTTCAAAGCATGACGACGTTTCCGACAAGCGTGAGCTTCGATTGTTCAAATTTTTCAAAAAAATGTTTGACGTTCATTCTTCGGTGCCGTTATTCCTCTGGCACGATCCATGCTGTGTATGGCACTAACCATGCCGAACCAGCATGAATGATCTGAGCCAGCAATGGTAAAGATCGTAACAAAACAAAGAACAAAAACACTAAATGAAAACAACGACTAAACTCGCAGCTATCGTCGCAACCGCAGCAGTGCTTTCCAGCGCTTCGCTGTTCGCAGGCACAGGCAAAACCTTCAAGGAAGAAGTCATCATCGAAGCTGAGCCTACTCAGTGGTGGAATGCTGAACTCTCGACCGGTTGGGACAGCCTCTACATGTTCCGTGGCGTGAACGTTATCCCTGGTTTCCAAGGATACGGATCCAGCCTCTATTGGACTGACCTCAGCGTCACGTTCAACCTCACTGAAAACGACTTCTTGACCATCGGTACATGGGTCGCTTTCGGAATCGGTGACACGAACTACAAAGAATTCGACGCCTACATCGCTTACACCCACACGATGGGTGACTGGGCATTCAGCCTCGGATACACATACTACCAAATCCTCAGCGCAACCAATGGTCTCTACTCCAACGAGTTGAGCGCTGGTATCGCTTACACCTTCGAAATTGGAGCAGTTTCAATCACACCAGGATTGAACTACTTCTTCAACGTCGGACCAGGCGTGGGTGATGGTGGTTTCGTGACTGATGCAGGTAGCTTCCTCGAAGCTCGCATCGATGCAGAGATCCCAGTTTACAGCGACACCGTCGCTTTGACACCTTGGATCTCTTATGGCAACAACTTCCGTTATAACTTCGACAACAACGGATCGCCATTCAACGGTGGAAACAACCTCGAAGCCGGTATCGCTCTTCCAATCGCTCTCAGCGACAACATCACAGTTGCTCCTTACGGCGCATACAGCTACCAGTGGAACGACTTGCTCGGAACCAAGCCAAACACCTTCTGGGGTGGTGGATCGGTTACCTTCGCATTCTAAGCTGATCTAACTGATTACAAGAAAACCCCGGTTGCGAAAGCGACCGGGGCTTTTCTTTGTCTGCTCGGACAGGAAGCGACTCGTGCGAGTTCGCGTTCCTGCCCGTAACTTGCAAAACGGGGCGCTTTAGACCGTCGCTAGGATGCTGTTAAATGTCGCGCTGGGCCGGAGGGCGGCGGAGGCGAGTGCGTCGTCTGGCTGATAGTATCCACCGATCTGGACGGGTGTGCCTTGGACGGCGGCAAGTTCGGATACGATTAGGGCTTCGTTTTCTGCGAGAGCGGCTGCGATCGGAGTAAATTGAGCTTGGAGGTCGAGGTCGTCGGTCTGTGCGGCGAGCGCTTGCGCCCAGTAAAGGGCAAGGTAGAAATGGCTGCCACGGTTGTCGATGCCGCCCACCTTGCGCGAAGGGGATTTATCGTTCTCGAGGAATTTGCCGGTTGCTGCGTCAAGTGTCGCTGACAAAACCTTAGCTTTCGAGTTCCCGAATGTTTCGGCGATGTGCTCGAAGGAAACAGCCAGTGCGAGAAACTCGCCCAGTGAATCCCATCGGAGGTAGTTTTCAGCCACAAACTGTTGCACATGTTTTGGCGCAGAACCGCCTGCTCCGGTCTCGAAGAGCCCGCCGCCATTCATCAGTGGAACGATCGAAAGCATCTTCGCGCTGGTTCCAAGCTCGAGGATCGGGAATAAATCAGTGAGGTAATCGCGCAGCACATTTCCGGTTACTGAGATGGTGTCTTTCCCATCCTTGATCCGCTCCAAGCTAAACTGACAGGCTGCTGCTGGCGGCAGAATCCGGATATCGAGGCCGGATGTGTCGTGCTCGGCGAGATATGTCTCGACCTTCGCAATGACCTCGGCGTCGTGTGCGCGGTTTTTATCCAACCAGAACACGGCAGGCGTGCCAGTCGCTCTGGCGCGATTGACGGCCAGCTTGACCCAATCACGCACGGGAGCGTCCTTGGTTTGGCAAGCCCGCCAGATGTCGCCGGTTTCCACGCTATGTTCCAGGAGCACCTGGCCATCGGAGTCAGTGACACGCACGATGCCATTCGCCGGAATCTCAAATGTTTTGTTATGCGAGCCGTACTCCTCGGCCGCCTGCGCCATGAGACCAACATTCGGGACAGATCCCATAGTGCGAGGGTCGAGCGCTCCGTGTTGTTTGCAAAAATCAATCGTTGTCTGATAAACGCCCGCGTAGCTGCTGTCCGGAATCACAGCAAGGGTGTCTTGCTCCTGAGCGTCAGTATTCCACATCCGGCCCGAGGTCCGAATCATTGCCGGCATTGAAGCATCGACGATTACATCACTCGGAACATGCAGATTAGTGATTCCTTTGTCTGAGTTCACCATGGCGAGCGCAGGACGCTCTGCGTAAACGGCTTCGATATCAGCCTCGATTTCTGCGCGCTTTTCAGGCGATAGCGTCTGGATCTTAGCAATCAGGTCGCCGAAGCCATTGTTAAGGTCGACACGTAGAGTTTCTAGAGTCTCAGCATGTTTCGAAAGCACGTCCTTGAAAAACACACGAACCGCATGACCGAATATGATCGGGTCGGAAACCTTCATCATCGTGGCCTTCAAATGGAGTGAAAACAAGACGCCGTCCGATTTCGCGGCTTCGATCTGACTCTCTAAAAACGCGATCAGCGCAGCTTTGCTCATCCGTGTGGCATCGAGGATTTCGCCCGCTTTGAGGGGCGTCGCGTCTTTCAAGACACGGTGGGAGCCGTCGCTTCCGAAAAACTCGATTTTTACCGATGTCGCGTTCGGAACGGTGACCGACTTCTCATTTGAGAAAAAATCATCTTTCCCCATGGTGGCGACGCGCGTTTTGGAGTCCGGCGACCATTTACCCATCGAATGTGGCTTCTTGCGTGCGTATTCCTTCACCGCTTTCGGTGCCCGTCGGTCGGAGTTGCCCTCACGCAAAACCGGATTGACCGCACTCCCTTTGACTTTGTCGTAACGGGATTTGATCTCTCGTCCGGCCTCATCCACGGGATTTGCCGGATAATCCGGAATCTGATATCCCTTTGATTGCAACTCGCTGATCGCCGCAGTCAATTGTGGAATCGAAGCGCTGATGTTTGGGAGTTTGATGATATTCGCATCGGGCTGCAGTGTGAGGTCGCCGAGTTCCGCGAGGGCATCTGGGACTTTTTGCTCTTCGGTAAGATATTCTGGAAATTGTGATAGAATCCGCGCCGCCAGTGAGATATCGCGAGTTTCGACGGCGATACCGGAATGCTTGGTGAATGCCTGGATGATCGGCAGGAGTGAATACGTGGCCAAGGCAGGCGCTTCGTCGGTCTTGGTATAGATAATCTTTGGAAGCTGGGACATAACAGAGCGAAAGTATGCTACGAAATCCGATCTTTATGCAACCGCTTCGCGCGGTTTTGAGCATGTCGGAGCCTGAAAAATGGTTTCCGTTGGAATTGGAGAGAGCCCCGATGACCGTGAACCTCGCCTTTCACTGCAATATCGGCGCTTGTTCCCGACTGGCGATGCTGTTAGTGACGAGGCTGTGAAACTGGCGATTTACCCTGGGAGTTTTGATCCGATCACCCTCGGGCATCTGGACGTGATAAAGCGAGCGTGCGCGCTTTTCGATCGGATCATTGTGGCTGTGGCCGCGAGCGAGACAAAGTGCCCACTTTTTTCTGTCGCAGAACGCTCTGAAATGATTGTGAACTCACTGCCGGATGGATTGCCTGTCTCAGTGAAGCCGTTTGACGGTCTGCTCGTTGACTTTGCCCGTAATGAGGGCACGTTGGTTGTGATCCGTGGACTACGGGCGGTTTCAGATTTTGAATTTGAGTTTCAGATGGCGTTGATGAACCGTCGTTTAGAGCCATCGTTTGAGAGCGTATTCTTGACACCCCGCGAAGACTGCACATTTATCAGCTCGAGGATTGTTAAAGAAGTCGCAAAACTTGGCGGTGACGTGCGCGAGTTTGTTCCGCCGGCGGTAGCCGAGCACTTGAAAAAAAAGTTTCAACCGATCTGACAAAACATGAAAATCCGCATTCGTGATATCCCTCAAGACGCGACGATTCACCTCGCTCAAGATCTAGATCCGGGGTTTCTTGGGCTTGAGGAATTTGGTGCAAAAGTGCTCGGTCCCGTTCACTGCGAGCTGGACGCCGGGCTATCCGGAAGCGGGTTCTTCGCCATCGGGACGATTTCCGTCGAGGTCGAGTTGGAATGCGTCGCATGTCTGGAACCTTTCACCAAAACATTAGAGGTGTCCGAGTTTGCGACGCAAATCGAACTTGCATCCGATGAAATCGTGGACTTGACCAATTGTATTCGTGAAGATATTCTCCTCACCCTGCCGCCACATCCACGATGTGATGTGGATGGCGCGCGACTGTGTCCAGCTAACTTCCCGACCGCGCCGGGTCCGCCACTCACCGACGAGTCGATTGCCGATTTGTCTGCGTGGAACGCGCTGGATCAACTGAAACCGAAACCATAAAACCTTTCACGCCATGGCAGTCCCAAAACGCAAAGTCTCAAAAATGCGCCTCCGCACGCGCAAAGCCGCTAACCGCTGGCACGCAGCTAAGTTGTCCAAATGCACCCAATGTGGAGCACCCGCGCTCCCGCATGTCGCATGCCCGAGCTGCGGATACTACAAAGGCCGGCAGGTCTTAACGATCGAAGCAGCTTAATTGCGAAATTTTTGCCAGCCCAGTTTTCCGTCTAGTCTATGAGGATTGCCCTCGATGGAATGGGTGGCGACCACGCCCCCAAAAACACTTGTGAGGGTGCCGTCATGGCATTGCGGGAGTTCTCCGGCATTCACAAGCTCTTCATCACGGGGGATAAGGATCGGCTCAACGCAGAACTCGACAAACTCGGCCCTCGCGATCCTCGTATCGAGGTAATCCACACCACACAGGTCGTGGAAATGACTGATCACGCCGTAGATTCCGTTCGGAAAAAGAAGGACTCGTCGGTAAGCCGCGCAGTCGATCTGGTCAAAAAGGGAGAAGCGGAAGCAGTCGTCAGCGCCGGGCACACAGGTGCCATGGTCGCCGCCACCACGATCAAGCTTCGCACCCTCGAGGGAGTCGACCGTCCGGGAATTGCATCGTATCTGCCGACCGAAAAAAACGTCTGTGTCCTCATCGATGCCGGTGCAAACGTAGATGCCCGTCCGATACACATGTTGCAGTATGCCATTATGGGCACTGTGCTCTCCAAACACGTGCTCGGTTTCCAGAATCCCGCTGTCGGACTCATGTCGATTGGTGGTGAGGACATCAAGGGCAGCGAATTCACGAAAGATGTCTTTAAGCTTCTCCGCTCCAGTTCTCTCAATTTCCGGGGAAATGTGGAAGGGCATGATCTTTTTGAAAATCCGGTCGAAGTGGTCCTTTGCGATGGATTCACCGGCAACGTCGTTCTGAAAACCGCCGAGGCGACCGCATCCGCGGTTTTCCACTGGTTGAAGCACGAACTCACGGCCAATCCGATGCGTACGATGGGCGCTTATCTGGCCCGGAACGCATTCCGCGCGATCCGCAACAAAACCAACTACGAAACCTACGGCGGGAGCCCGCTCCTGGGAGTCGACGGCGTTGCTATTATCGCTCATGGCGCGAGCAGTCCCCTCGCCATCAAGAATGCCATCCGCGTCGCGACGGAATCGATTGATCAAAAAATCAACCCGCGCATTATCGAAGCGATTCAGCAGTTTAATGAAAAAGTCTCCGCTCCCCCGGTCCATTCAGCCTAACCGAACGGTATCGATCATCGGGACCGGAAGCTACGTGCCGGAACGCATCCTGACCAACGCCGACATCGAACGCCTTGTAGAAACAAGCGACGAGTGGATTACCTCCCGCACCGGAATCAAGGAGCGTCGGATTGCCGCTGAAGGGGAGCATACCAGCCACATGGCTGCCAAGGCCGCTGAACGCGCCATGGAACAAGCGGGTGTCACGGCCGAAGAGGTCGACCTGATTTTGGTAGGCACGGTTACGCCCGACACGTTTTTTCCATCCACCGCTTGTCATGTGCAGCGTCTCCTCGGAGCAAAGAATGCCGCTTGCTTTGACATCTCCGCTGCGTGCTCCGGATTTCTTTACGCGGTCGAGATTGCGCATCAATTCATCACAAACCAGACCTACAACACGGTGCTTGTGATCGGTGCCGATAAACTCAGTTCGATCATCAACTGGGAGGATCGCAATACCTGCGTCCTCTTTGGCGATGGGGCCGGGGCTGCGGTGTTGCGTTCACGCGCCGGCTCGCACGGAGTGATTACCACTTTCATGGGGAGTGATGGAAATTACGGTGATATCCTGCACATGCCGGGTGGGGGATGTGCAATGCCTGTGACCGCTGAAAACGTCGGACAAAAACTCAACACCCTCCAGATGAACGGGCGCGAAACGTTCAAACAAGCGGTCCTCTCGATGAGCACGGCAGCGACTCGAGCGCTCGAAAAGGCAGGCCTCACGCCCGCCGACCTTAAGTGCATCATCCCGCATCAGGCGAATATGAGAATCATCGAGGCGCTCGCAGATCGCATGAAGATCCCGCTCGAGCGGTTCCATGTAAATTTGGATAAATACGGGAACACCTCCGCAGCAGCTGTCGCGATCGCGCTCGATGAGGCGAATCGATCAGGCCGTTTTGAAGTTGGCGACTACATCCTCCTTGTGGTGTTCGGAGGAGGACTCACTTACGCCAGCTCGGTGATCGAGTGGTAACAGCGTCAAGTTAGACGCTCCGAAAGTGACCGCTCGCCGAATCGCCTAGGGCGCCGCGTTCCGCAACCTAGCAATCTCGCTAGCGCGATCTGCGGCGCGGAACACGGACGTGCCTGCAACTAAGAGGTTTGCTCCCGCCGAGATCGATTCTCGCGCAGTGTCAACGTTGATGCCTCCGTCCACTTCGATATCAAAATCCAAGGATTCCTCGGCTCGCAACTCGGCCGCCGCCCGCACTTTTTCCATCATTTCCGGCAAAAATGGCTGTCCGCCGAATCCGGGTTTCACTGTCATGATAAGCAAAATATCGAACTGCCCTAAAAACGGTTGAATCGCACGCAATGCGGTGGGCGGGCTGATCGCCAGCCCGGCTTTGCATCCTGCGGCTCGCACCGCAGCAAGTGTCTCGCTCACGTCATGATGCGCTTCCACATGGGACGTAATCGATGCGGCCACATCACAAAACCGTGGCCAGTATTGATCGGGCCGTTCGATCATCAGATGAACATCCAGCGGCAGCATGGTGTGCCGCGAGACCGCCTCCACAAATGCAGGGCCAAACGAGATGTTCTCGACCAAGTGCCCGTCCATGACGTCGCAGTGGATCCAATCGGCCCCAGCCCGCTCGCACGACGCCACCTCCTCACCGACGCGGGCGAAGTCGCATGCCAGAACGGACGGGGCGATGATGATAGGTCGCAGATTCATGACGCGCAGGTATAGCGGATTTTCAACCCGGCGGCGAGTATCGAAACGCAGGAATCGCAAAAACTCAGGGGTATCCGCTTTTTTTCTCAGGCACTCACGTGGGAACCTTTCCCATGGTCTTGCATTACTCGGGAATTTCAACGATCTGATTGATCTGACGATGATTGATCTTACGAGTGATGCCTATTTTATGGGAGAAGCATTGCGGCTGGCAAAACGAGCATTTGCTGCTGGTGAAGTTCCCGTCGGGGCGGTTGTCGTGCGCGATGGACAGGTGATCGCTCGTGCATGGAATCAAGTCGAAACGCTCAAGGATGCGACAGCCCACGCGGAGATGCTGGCCATCACGCAAGCGGAGAGTGTGGTTGGGGACTGGCGGTTGACCGACTGCGACCTTTACGTGACGAAGGAACCCTGTCCGATGTGCGCCGGTGCGATTGTGCACGTACGATTGCGGCGGGTGGTTTTTGGATGTGGAGACGCCAAGGGTGGAGCCGCAGGTGGATGGATCAACCTATTGCAAACGGCCGAGTTGAACCACCGCTGCGAGATTACGACGGGGGTGCTCCACGACGAATGCCTTGACATAATCCGGTCATTCTTTGCGATGCGCCGCGAGGAGGCGAAGCTGAAAAATTGCCGCGTCGACTGACTCGGGATCAGCCGTTTGTCTCAGCGCGAGCGAGGTCCTCGATACATCGGATCACCAATGCGGTCCAGCCGGTTTGGTGATCTGCCCCCAGACCCAGTCCTGAATCACCATGGAAATACTCATGGAACAAAATCAGGTCGCGCCAGTGCGGATCGTTTGCATAGCGCGGATCGTTTCCATGGCATGGGCGCTGCCCCTCGGCGTCGGCCTCGAATAATGAAATCAACCTTGCGGAAAGTGCCCGAGCCACATCGCGCAGTGTCATTTGCACCCCGGAGCCGGTCGGGAACTCAACCGTGAATGAATCGCCATAGAAGCGATAGAATTTTTCCAGCGCCTCGATAATCACATAGTTGATGGGAAACCAAATGGGCCCCCGCCAATTCGAGTTACCGCCAAACATTGCAGTCGGAGATTCTGCCGGTGAATACCCCACGCAATGCTCGACGCCCCCCACGCGCAGCACATACGGCTCCGCCCGGTGCGCGGCCGAAAGCGAGCGGATCCCATGCGGAGATAGAAATTCGTTTTCATCGAGCATCCGTTGAAGGACCCTCTGGAGGCGCTCCCTGGTCGGTAGTGCGAGCAGCGACTCTTGTCCGTTTTTTAAGTGGTCCAACCACGTGATTCGCTCCGACAACTCCGGTCTGTTTTCGATGAACCACTCCATCCGTCGCCTGAAGCCAGAAAGCGATCGCACCACCTCGTCGTCGAGGATCTCGACCGCGAGCAGCGGGATCAGCCCGACCATTGAGCGCGTCTTGAGAATGTGCAAGTCGCCGTCGATCCGCAGGTGGTCGTAGTAAAATCCATCCTCCTCGTCCCAAAGCCCAGTGCCGTCAAAATGGTTGATCGCGTCCGTGATTGCGATGAAGTGTTCGAAAAACTTCGATGCCATGTCTTGATACGCAGCGTTCTCCTTCGCCAACTCCAGTGCCATCGCGAGCATCGTGAGACAGTAAAACCCCATCCATGCGGTGCCGTCCGCCTGCGAAAGCTTGCCTCCACCCGGCAGTGGTTTGGATCGATCAAAAACGCCGATGTTATCGAGGCCGAGGAATCCACCCGAAAATAGATTATTTCCCTCCTCGTCTTTGCGGTTCACCCACCACGTGAAGTTCAATAGCAGCTTTTGAAATGCACTCTCCAAAAAGATACGGTCTCGGAATCCTCTGGCATCCGCGATTTTGTAAACCCGCCACACCGCCCATGCATGGACTGGTGGATTCACGTCGCCGAACGCCCACTCATAGGCCGGGAGCTGACCATTCGGATGCATATACCACTCGCGCAGCAGCACGGTGAGTTGTTGCTTCGCAAAAACCGGATCAAGCCGCGCATACGGGATCATGTGAAATGCGAGATCCCATGCGGCGAACCATGGATACTCCCACTTGTCCGGCATCGACAGGACCTCGCGAGCGAACAAATGCTGCCATTGCATATTGCGCCCATGTTTGCGGCTTTCGGGAGGCGGAGGTGGACGTTGATCGCCGTCCAACCAGTCCGACACGACATAATGGTAAAACTGCTTCGTCCAAACCAACCCGGCGTATCCCTGCCTCGCAATCCGCTTCCGGTCGGGAGACGCATTGGCCGGAATCAACTCCGCGTAAAATTCATCTGCTTGTTGCAACCGCTTTTCAAATGTCGCCGCGCACCGCTCGGCATCAAACTCGCCGAGGTGCTGCTGCCGCGCGCGCAATTGAAAGAGCAGCTCGGATTCGCCGCTCGCGTCGATTTCCAAGCAATGGTGGGCGGCCGCTTTCGTTCCGGTTTCGTCGGAATTAACAGCCGTTGTGTCCCCCCGAATCACAAAATCGTGAAAGCCATCTTTCGCGCCGCGCTCGCTTTTCTCCCCACCAAATAACCGGTGTGCATTGGTCTCGTTTTCGGTGAAGAGCCAGCGATCGGGCCGGGTGGCCGCCACAAACTCGAAGTTGTGCAGCTTTGAGTGGGCGCACAGCAGCCGGCGGGCATGCGTTTTCTTGATTGATGGCCGACTCACAGAATCCTCGTATTTGCAGCACCATGACCACGTATTTCGAAACCAAACCGTCGGCAAAACGTGAAGCACCGCGCGCTCAGGGCCTCGATTGGCTATTCGGATTCGGATATACGTGTCGTTCGGGTCCGCCTTGGCATACTCGACGCTCACATCGAAATACCGCCCGTCGTCGAAGATCCCGGTGTCGGCGAGCTCATACTCCGGTAAATCCCGGCTGAGCCCGGCATTCTTCTGAGTCAGGTCCGCATAGGGAAACTCCCGTTGCGGGTATTTGTAGAGCCCCTTGGCGTAGGACTCCGTCGGAGTCGCATCCACGTAGTAGTAACACTCTTTGACATCCTCGCCGTGATTTCCCTCAGGCCCCGAAAGCCCGAAAAGCCGTTCTTTTAAAATCGGATCTTTCCCGTTCCACAGTGCCACGGCAAAACACAAGCGGCATTGTCGGTCGGTCCAACCCAGCAACCCATCCTCTCCCCACCGGTAGGCCCGACTGCGTGCATGATCGTGCGGGAAGTGCGTCCACGCATCGCCACCGGGCGAGTAGTCCTCCCGGACGGTTCCCCACTGCCGCTCCGAAAGGTAAGTCCCCCAGCGTTTCCAGTTTTTCTCCCATCCCGCCTCCTGCACGAGGCGATGCATTTCATCCGTTGGCACACTTTGTCTGTAAACGTTATTCGAGATCGGGTCCACCAATTCAGTGACAAAATTGCCACATTGATATTACGACAGAGAATTCGCTAAGGACCGGTTTCGGTTTCGGATCTCGGAGGCCAATTTTTGCTTGATCTTAACGACTGACTTACCCACCCTCCCGTCTAACATCATGAGCCTTAACCTTGCCGTGTCCCTCCGCAATTACTCCACTCAACTGATTAGTCAATCAGCAGCCAAAACCCTGCTTGTGGCGGGAGTCGCATGTGCTCTGCTCCCTGCATTCGAGGTGGATGTGAGGTGCAACGGATTTCTGGACCAATATTGGATTAGTTAAGAGAGTGAAGACGGGCCTCGAATTGGGCCGGGGATTGGTATTTGAGGGAGGAGTGTTTACGGTGGTGGTTGTAGTAGGACTCGAT
>Ga0247844_1000148_pt1 | contig 145187 bp, 130 predicted proteins | sample LaCtaG_FD_192421 | JGI IMG/M metagenome (GOLD analysis project Ga0247844, IMG submission 192421) | Freshwater microbial communities from meromictic Lake La Cruz, Castile-La Mancha, Spain - LaCruzMarch201714.5m_1 | ecosystem: Environmental > Aquatic > Freshwater > Lake | place: Spain...
GAGGAGCTGAGCGCGGGAATCGAGCGCGAGATGGCGCGTATCCAAAAGCGGGCCAAAACAAAAAAACGGTAGGGAATATTGAAAGCATCTTTGGCTTTTGTTCTTCCCATGGCGCAGCGTGCCTTGAAATCCGCGGGCCAGGCGGCCAATGCGTCTTCTGTTCCGATTCCCAGATCATCGAAACCTCCTCAGCGCCCGCTTTCCCACAAAAGCACTTCCCATGCCGAACACTATTGACGGAACGCCAATGGCTCCGTTATCGCTCGTGAACACCACCAGCGTGCGATCGTCCAAACCGGCCTTTTCAAGCGTGTCGAGCACGCGCCCGACCGCTGCATCCATTTGCTCGATAAAGTCGCCATACGCACCTGAACCGCTACGCCCCTGAAATTCCGCCGATGGGGCAACCGGAACATGAGGTGCCACCAGGGCAAATTGGACGAAAAATGACCGCTCGCGGTTTTGCTCGATGAACTCGCACACTTTATCGGCAACAAGGAAATCAATGTGATCGAGCCTCCTGGCCTTGTGCGCGGCAGCCGCCCCGCTGCTCACTCCCCATCCAAAGCCCTCCTTGGTTTCCTTGGGGCCGGTCACGACGATGGGATCATTCGGATCACGAGCGACGACCTTACGCTGGTCCACAAAGACAAACGGAGGCTCGTTTGCTGAAAACGGAGTGCCGAAAAACCTGTCGAACCCGCATTCCAGAACCCCGGGCTTGAGCTCGCCGGCATTCCAATTCCAATCACTGCGATGGCTGCGCGGTTTGGCGGGATCAGAAATCCCCCACCCCAGATGCCATTTGCCAAAATATCCCGTCCGGTATCCGGCATCTTTGAGAATTGAGGCCACGGTTGGCATCCCCGGCGGGATTAGCAACTGTCCCTCCCAAGCCGCTTCGCTGGGCATCTTGTAGTAGTTCTCGCCGGTCAGCATTGCGTAGCGCGAAGGGGTGCAGACGGAGGCCGTCGCATGGGCATCGAGAAAGCGCACCCCACGAGCGGCCAGCCGGTCGAGATTGGGAGTTTTGATCCTGCTCGCACCGTAGCACCCGAGGTCCCCAATGCCGAGATCATCGGCCACGATGAACAAGATGTTCGGCTTTTCCGGGCTTTGGGCACCATCCACCGCGCGGACGGCCAGGGCTGTTGATCCCAGGGACAAAATCAGAAGCAGCCCGCATTTCATGGTCGACAACATCATAGACATCGACGTTACCAAACTTCAGCCGACCTTAGCATCGGAAAACCATGCTCGGTCTTTTGATGTGTTGGCACGTCGAAGATGGTTTGGTAGGGTTTTTCCCATGAACGAGCTCATCTCCTCCATCCAACAGGCGGCAAAAGACGGCAAACTTCTCCCCTCCTCCGCCGACAATATTCGAGCCCTTCTTTCAGGAAGCACATCCCCGGTTTACGCACAGGCCGTGACAGAGCTCGTCGAGGCCGGAGACTGGAAGGAACTCGATAACCGGTTTTTCCGCACCCTCGCCTTCGGGACCGGTGGACTCCGCGGCAAGACGATCGGAGCAGTCGTCACGAAGGCCGAGCTGGGCACCCCGCAGGCACTTGGACGTCCGGAATTTCCCTGCGTGGGCACGAATGCGATGAACACCTACAACATCAGCCGCGCGACACAGGGGCTCGTCGGCTATGTGCTGGAGCATTTCAAAAAATCCGGCCAACCGGGCCGCCCGGCGATCTGCATCAGCCACGACACCAGGTTCTTCTCGCGCGAGTTCGCTGAGCTTGCGGCCAAAATCATCACCGATTACGGATGCGACGCCTATCTCTTCGAAGGTCCGCGCTCGACCCCCGAACTCTCGTTCGCCGTGCGCCACGTCAAGGCCCAGGCCGGAATCAACCTCACGGCGAGCCACAATCCACCGCAATACAACGGCTACAAAGTCTACTTCGAGGACGGGGGACAGGTCGTCGAACCCCACGCGACGGCCATCATCGACAGAGTCAACGCGGTCAAATCCGAAGCCTACACGCAGTCGAACAACCCCGGCAGGGTCATCCCGATGGGCGCGGAGATTGACGAGGCCTACATGGACCGCCTCGCGACGCTGCCGCTGGATCCGGAGGTCATCCGCCGCGAAAACTCACTCAAAATTGTTTACACCCCGCTGCACGGCGTGGGCGCAGTCATCATCAAGCCGATGCTCAAGCGGCTCGGATTCCAGTGCGACGGCGTTGCAGAACAGGAGGTGCCGGACGGAAGGTTCCCAACCGTCAAATCCCCGAACCCGGAAAACGCCGAGGCGTTGAGCATGGCGATCGCACAGGCCGATGCCACCGGTGCCGACCTCGTCATCGCAACCGACCCGGATGACGACCGCATGGGTGTCGCGGCACGCGATGCCTCGGGAAAAATGCAGCTCCTCACCGGCAACCAGACCGGCTCGATCCTCGCATGGTATCGCGCCTCGCGGAATTTCGAGTTCGGCATCCTCAACGACTCGAACAAGAAAAATGCGGCGATCATCAAGACGTTCGTCACGACCGATCTTCAAAAGGCGATCGCCGACAAATTCGGGATCCGCTGCATCGAGACGCTCACCGGGTTCAAATACATCGGCGAAAAACTCAGAAAATACGAGTTGGCCATCCCGGAAGCCCTGCGAAAAAACTATACCGAACTTCCCGAGGAAAAGACCCGCGATCTCCGCCTCGAATTCTCCACGCTCTACATTTTCGGAGGCGAGGAAAGCTACGGATACAGCGCATCGGATTTTATCCGGGACAAGGACGGCAACAGCGCGGCCGTGCTCATCGCCGAAGTGGCCGCCTATGCGAAATCCCGCGGATTCACCCTCCCCGGGCTCCTCGACCGGATCTTTGCAGAATACGGAGTCTACCTGGAACGCGGCGAATCACTCACCATGGACGGAGCGGCAGGGGCAGCCCAGATCGCCAAACTGGTCGAATCCTACGCAACCAACCCGCCCGCCGAGGTGAATGGATCGAAGGTCGTCTCGATCCTGAACTTCGCAAAGGATGTCATCCACGACGTCGAGGGCGACCGGATTCCTGCCGAGTCGATGCTCATCATCACCCTCGCGGACGCATCCAAAATCGCCGTCCGCCCGTCCGGCACTGAACCGAAAATCAAATACTACATGTTCGTCGCAAAGAAGCCTGCCGCCGGAAAAACCTTCTCGGACGATGAGCTTGCCGCCGCGAAATCCGAAGCGTCAGCAAATATCGCGGATCTTTGGAACTGGATTTCCACCGACGCGAAATCGCGCCTCGGCCAGTGAACCGGCTTCTTGCTGGCCTGCTGATCCTGACGTCTGCCGGCACGGCATGGGCGGCGGATACACCGCTCGAGCGGATCGCATTCGGCTCCTGCAACAACCAGGATCTCCCGCAGCCCCTCTGGGTGACGATTGCGGCATTCAATCCGCAGCTCTGGATCTGGCTCGGGGACAATATCTACGGCGACTCGGAGGACATGGCAGTCCTCTCCGCAAAGTGGGACAGGCAAAAGTCGAGTCCGGAATACCGGAAGCTCACCTGCCCGGTCACCGGCACATGGGATGACCACGACTTCGGCGTGAACGACGGAGGAAAGGACTATCTGATGAAAGCAGCCTCGCAGCGGCTTTTTCTGAAATTCCTGGATGTCCCTGCGGACGATCCGCGATGGAGCCAGGAGGGCATCTACTCGGCACAGACATTCGGCCCGTCGGGCGAGCAGGTCGCTGTCATTCTCCTCGACGTCCGCACGTTCCGCGACAAGCCAAAAACCGATGGCGACATTCTGGGCGAGACCCAGTGGGCGTGGTTGGAGAAAACGCTTACCGATAGCCGCGCGCAAATCCACCTCATCGCATCCGGTTCGCAGGTCCTTCCGACGGAACACCGCTTTGAAAAGTGGTCCGACTATCCGAAGTCGCGCGCCCGCATCCTCGCGCTCCTGGATAAGTATAAAACCGCAGCCCCGGTTTTCCTCACTGGCGACCGCCACCATGCGGAAATTTCCCTCCTCAATTCCCCCGGCCCGGTCCATGAGATCACTGCAAGCAGCCTGACCCATTCAAGGAAGGGAAATGCCAGCGAGCCGAACGCCCTCCGCGTCGGTGCCGTCTTCACGGACAATAATTTCGGGACGATCACGATCGACTGGAAATCCCGCGACGCATCTCTCGCGATCCGCGACCGTTCGGGAAACCCGGTCCTGGAAAAGCACATCAAGCTCCCGGATGTTTCCGGAAGCCGCCCCTGATATGAAACCCCACCTTGTCGTCACGAGCGGCGCGGGGATGAGCGCGGAGAGCGGCTTGAAGACGTTCCGCGACAACGACGGACTCTGGGAGAATTTCCGGATCGAGGACGTCGCGACCCCGGAAGCGTGGCGATCCGACCGGGCACTTGTCCTCCGGTTTTACAACGAACGCCGGAAGGCACTCCTCCAGGCGCAGCCGAATGCCGGACACAAAATCATCGCGGAATGGGAGATGGTTTTTCGGGTGAGCGTGATCACGCAAAATGTGGACGACCTGCACGAACGGGCCGGTTCCTCCAACGTCCTCCACCTTCACGGCGAACTCACCAAAGCCCGATCCACCGCCGATCCGGACCTCGTCTATCCGGTTGAAGGATGGGAATTGAAAGAGGGCGACCGATGTGAAAAAGGTTCGCAGCTCAGGCCGCATATCGTCTGGTTCGGCGAAGCGGTCCCTCTCATGGCCGAGGCGGAGGAAATCGTCGCTTCAGCGGACATTCTGGTCATCGTGGGCACCTCGCTGCAGGTTTATCCAGCCGCCGGTCTGGCATGGTGCGCTCCGGGCCACGCACGCAAGTTTCTGATCGATCCGCGCCCGCCTGTCGCGCAAGAATTCACTGTCCTCGAATGCGGCGCTTCCGAGGGGCTCTTACGGCTTGCGGGGCTTCTTGACCGCGGTTGACTTCTCCGCGCCAACCACGTTTTTTTCAGCCGCCACCCCGCGGCTGGCTCCCCGCTTCTTTTCTCCGGCCGCCTCGGCCACGCACTTCTCACAATCCTCGTCGGCGGGGTGAACGCAGTTGCAGGGGCGGAGGAAATCGTTCATGGCATTCTCTCTACACACGTGCCCTTTCGTCGGCAACCATGAAAACCCCGATTGTCACGGCGTCGTCACATTTCCTGTCTTGCCATTGCCAGCTATCCGAGGCTTCCTTTTGTCCATGCCAAAGTCCTTTTCGGAGCTTTCCCCGAGTGAGGTTCTCGCGCTGGCCATTTCGCTGGAGGAAGATGATGCCCGGATCTACGGGGACTTTGCGGGAAGGTTGAAGGACAAATACCCCGCCACCGCAAAGATGCTGGAGGCCATGCGGAACGAGGAGCGCACACATGCGGCACGCCTCATCGAAATGCACAGGCAAAGATACGGCGACCACATCCCGTTTGTCCGCAGCCAGGATGTGAAGGGATTGCTTCGCCGCAAACCGCTTTGGCTCTCCCGCACTTTGGGAATCAAGCAGGTCCGCGAAACCGTCGGACTCATGGAGGCGGAGTCGCTCCGGTTTTACCAGACCGCCGCCGCCCGGACCACCGATCTCCAGGTCCGCTCACTTCTCAACGAACTCGCCGCCACCGAGCAGATCCATGAAAACATGGCCGCCGGAATGCGGGACGACCTCGAAGCCTCCGGCGAACAGAAAACCGAGGACGAGGCCGCGCGGCGGCTGTTTGTCCTTCAGATCATCCAACCCGGCCTTGCCGGCCTGATGGACGGCTCGGTGTCCACCTTGGCACCGGTCTTCGCCGCGGCTTACGCGACGAAGGACAGCTGGGATGCCTTTCTCGTCGGCATGGCGGCCTCGATTGGAGCGGGAATCAGCATGGGCTTCGCGGAGGCCCTCTCGGACGACGGCGTCCTCAGCGGGCGGGGGCATCCGTGGGCTCGCGGGATTGTCTGCGGGCTCATGACCACGCTGGGCGGGATCGGACACACGCTGCCGTTCCTGATCAGGGACTTTCACATCGCAATGATCGTGGCGGTCACAGTGGTGGCTATCGAACTCGCCGTCATCTCGTGGATCCGGCACAAATACATGGACACGCCCCTCCTTGCGGCCGCTTTCCAGGTGGTTGTCGGCGGTGTGCTCGTGTTCATCACCGGCATCCTCATCGGCTCCGCATGATTGCAGAACAGCAACATCCCCGCTCCCTTCTCGCCGACGCGCTCGTGGTCTGTGTGTTGGGGGCGATCCTTTTCGCGATCCTCAACGTGGCGCAGGAATGGAAGGCACCGTTTCACGCCGAGACGCATATTGACCTCTCGATGGGAAGGCTCCCGGAATACACGCTCTTCTCCCTCGCCCGCGGCTGTGCAGCGATGGTCCTCTCCCTCATCGTCGCGGTCGGCTACGCGACGTGGGCGTATTACGATCAACGCGCAAACCGGATCCTGATCCCGCTGCTGGACATCCTCCAGAGCATCCCGGTGCTTGGGTTCATGCCGGGCCTCGTCCTCGCGCTCGTCATGATCTTTCCGACGACCAACCTCGGCCTCGAACTCGCCTGCGTGCTCATGATTTTTACAGCCCAGGTCTGGAACATGGTGTTCAGCTACTACGATTCGCTCAAGGCCGTGCCGGCCGAGATGCGCCAGATGGGCGTGCTCTGCGGCTACGGCCCGCTGAAAACATTCCTGCGGATCGAGCTTCCATTCGCCTCGCAGGGCCTGATCTACAATTGCATGGTCTCGATGGCAGGCGGATGGTTCTTCCTCACGATCAACGAGGCGTTCACGCTCGGAAACAAGAATTTCCAGCTCCCGGGCGTCGGCTCCTACATGAGCGTTGCGATCGCGCAGGGGAACGTGCCCGCCCAGATCGCAGCGGTTGTCGCCATGGCCGTGATGATCGTTTCCGTGGATCGCCTCCTCTGGTGGCCGCTCGTCATCTGGTCGAGGAAATTCAAGCTCGAGGATACAGCGAGCGGGCCGCGCGAATCCACATTCATCGGGCGGATGGTTGCTCGCTCACACCTGATCGAGGGTCTGGCTTCCGCTCCCGCGCTCGTGGCGACCGGACTGAAACGGTTTCACCACCCGGCTCCCGCGCCGACGGCCGCGAAACCCACACACGTCCCGCTCCCGGCGAATTCCGCCGGCATCCTTTACTGGGTGGTCCTCGCCGTCATTTTTGTGATCAGCGGGTTCGGACTCTTCCAACTCGGCGCGATGCTCGCCAAAGTCCCGTCCTCCGAATGGCTCGGCATCGTGGGGGCGGCAGGCACGACATTCCTCCGTGTCGTCTCGGCTCTCGTGGTCAGCTCGCTGTGGACAATCCCGGTCGGCGTCTGGATCGGGCTCAACCCGAAGTGGGCGCGTGCGCTGCAGCCGGTAATCCAGTTCGCAGCATCGTTCCCGGCCCCAATGCTGTATCCCCTTGTTTTCGGGTTGGTCCTCGCCGTGGGTGGCAGCCTCCAATGGGGAGCCATCATCCTCATGATGCTCGGCGCCCAATGGTATATCCTCTTCAACGTCGCGGCAGGCGCGCAGGCGATCCCGGCCGACATGATCGCGTGTGCCGACATCTTCCGGTTCCGCGGGTGGTCGCGGTGGAAACATTTCCTGCTCCCTGCGATCTTCCCTCCGCTCGTCACCGGCTGGATCACATCCGCCGGCGGCGCATGGAACGCGAGCATCGTCTCGGAATACCTCCAGATCGGCGACAAAACATTCACCGCGACCGGGCTGGGAGCCACAATCAGCGAAGCCACCGCCGGCGGGGACTTCAACAAGCTGGCCGCCTCGGTCGTGGTCATGGCCGTATGCGTCGTGGCCATCAACCGCACTTTCTGGAAAACCCTCCAGCGCAAGGGCGACCTCTACTGCCGGTTTGGAGGATAACCATTTATGGATGAACCGATCATCAGACTCGAAAATGTGTCACTGGAATTCGCGGCGGAAAAACACGCCCCGCCCGCGGTCATCCTGGAGGACATCTCGCTGCGCATCGCGGGTAACGACATCGTCGCCATCCTCGGTCCCTCGGGCTGCGGGAAAAGCACGCTCATCCGTCTCATGGCCGGCCTCCTCCGCCCAACCCGCGGGAAGGTGTTTTTTAACGGCAAGGAAGTCGACGGCGTCTGCCCTGGCGTCGCGATGGTCTTCCAGAATTTCGCGCTTTTCCCGTGGCTGACCGTCGAGGGAAACGTGCGCGCGCCGCTCGAGCAATACGGGCTTCCGGAACCCGAGGCCGCCGGCCGCGCCCGGCGCTCGCTGGAGATGGTCGGACTCTCTGGCTACGAAAAAGTCTATCCCCGCGAACTTTCGGGCGGGATGAAACAGCGCGTCGGCATCGCCCGCGCGATGGCCGTGAACCCCGAGGTCCTCTGCATGGACGAGCCGTTCAGTGCGCTCGACGTGCTCACGGCTGAATCCCTCCGCAACGAGCTCGGACGCCTCTGCGCCGACCCCGCGAACCCGCTCCGCACGATGGTTTCCGTGACCCACAACATCGAGGAGGCGGTCTATCTCGCGAAGCGCATCATCGTCCTCGCCGCCCACCCCGGCCGCATCGCCCTCGACATCCCGAATCCCCTCCCCTACCCGCGCGAACCGGGTGCTCCTGAGTTCCTGGAGATCGTGGAAAAAATCCACGACATCCTCACCCACCACGAGCTTCCAGAACCCCACGCCGCCGATGCAGTCGGTGCCACCCGGATCGAACCGCTCCCGCGCGCGACCATCGGGGAGGTCCTCGGCCTCATCTCACTCTGCGACGAGGACCCGCACGACCTCTTTGAAATCGCCGACGACCTCGGCAAGCAGTTCGACGAAATGCTCGAAGCCGTCAAATCCGCCGAGATGCTCAGCCTCGTCCACACCCCGCACGACCACGTCGCCCTCACCCCGCTCGGACGGCAGCTCCAGGCAGCCCCGATGGCCGGACGCAAGGCAATCCTCCGCGAACAGATCGGCAGCCTCGGGCTCTTCACCAAAGTCCGCGAAGAACTCCTCCGCGTGAAAAAACTCGACTCGGACACCCTCCGCGACCGCCTCCGTGAATGGGTCCCCGGGCACAAAACTCTCGACACCGCCCACACCCTCATCTCCTGGGGACGCTACGCCGGGCTCTTCGAATGGGACGCCAAACGTGGACTCCTCCGCCTCCCGGAAAACCCACCTGCCTGACTACCCCCACGGCGGAACCTTATGCAGATTTTGTCCCAGTCGGGACAAAGCTTGTAACTGGAGAATGGGGAAAGCGACGCGAGATTCCTCAGGATATCAGCTTGGCTGCGAGGCGCTGCACGCACTGGGCAAGGCCGGGATCGCCGATCATTTTGAGCGCTTTCGTTACCGGGAGAACCGCCCGTTTGCGCCAGTTCATCTCCGGCCATTTTTTTAGGACCGTGCTGACCTTCACCGGGTAGACATAAAGTGTCTTTTCGCCCTTGCGCCGGCACTGTCCGCGGATTCCGGAGTGGAATGTTCCGATGACTCCAGCCTCCTCCATGGCCTCCATGATGGCGACGTCATGCCGCGACATGTCGGGTTCGGGCTGGCCCTTCGGGATGATCCAGCGGGATTGGGCGGTATTCATCACGATCACGATGTGGAGACGTCCGCCGCGGAACAGATAAGGAAGCGCCCCGATCTGGTATTCCAGTGCCGAACCGTGTGGCGCGCCATGGATCGCGAGCGAGATGTTCCGGTAGCCCTCCACGTCCGTGATTTCCTGACCGAGATAGTCCGGCTTTTCAAACCGCCCGCTTTCCTCGGCGGACTCGAACTCGACCTCGGCGACCAGCAGCGGATCGAGGTCGCCCTGATACCGGTCGATCTCAATCCGGAATGCCCCGTGCCGGACAACGGTCCTTACCTTTTCGAGACGTCGGCCCACGGTGGACGGCCAGAGGGAACGGAACTGGCGGGCCGAAATGCCGACCTCGATCTCGCGGCGCTTGAGGCCAGCCCCCTCCTTGACCGTGAGGAAATGATCATTCCCGTGCTTCCGCAAACGGACTTCCATGTGGTCGTCATGTGCCAAGTATCCCTGCAAGATCGGTGTTCCTCCCCTTGCGTGCGGAGGAAAAGACTTCAAGAGGAACTTTCGCTCGATTTCGAATCCGTTCATGGCGGGGTGTTTGATTGGGCAAGGATTTCGTCGCAAAGCGTGCGATAGGCAAGCGCTGCGGCACACGCATGGGAATACGCGAGAAGCGGCATCCTCTGCACACCCATTTTTTCGACGTCAACAGAAAACGGGATTGCGGTTTTCAGAAAGCCGACGTGCTCGACCGGGAGCTCTTCCATGATTTCGCGGTGCATCCGGTTCTGCCGCTGCACCATCGAGAAAAACGGCCGGAGGATTTCCGTCGGCAGTCCCTTGTCACGGAAAAACCCGACGAGTTGCCCGAACGTCCGTCGCGAAAGCACGGTCGGGATGACCGGCACCAGAATCCCGTCCGATGCCCGGAAGACATTCTCCGAGAGTAGGGTGATATTCGGCGGGCAGTCCATGAGGATGACATCGTAGTCGGACTTGAGTCCGTCGAGCACCGAGCGGAGCTGCTTGCGGCGCTTTTCCATGCTGTGGAGCAGGATGTCGAAATGCCGGTAGGCGAGGTTTGAGGGGATGATGTCGAGTCCGGGGAAATCGGACTCGCGGATGTTTCTCCGGAGCCCGTCGGTGAGCGCCCGCGCATTGCCCATCTTGAATTTTTCCGCGCTGTCCACCCGGAAGTAGAATGCGGCGGCTCCCTGCGGATCAAGGTCCACGAGGAGCGTGCGGCGCCCGGCCTCGCGGAGGGCGTAGGCCAGATTCACGGCAAGGGCGGTTTTTCCCACCCCTCCCTTGATGCTGTAGGAGGAAAGAATGTTCACGGGGCTGCGTTTTCCGGGACCATCCCGACTGCGGGCGGTTTGAAAGTTTGCTTGAAAGTTGAGGCTGTCGCGGCGCAGCAAAATGCGTCCAACGCCTTGTGTATCCGGACGCGGTGCTGCTGCTGCCGCAGGTGAAGGATGGAAACCAGCCCGCCCAGTGCGAGGGCGACGTCCAGCCCGCTTTTACGGTGGCTCCAGTAATCGAGAAGAAACCTCTGCTGCACCGAACAGTCGTTGAACCCGCCGAGACGGTTCTGCAAGCGCCGGAGCTGTTTCTCCATCACCTCCGACTCCTCCCCCGGGATCAACTCACCGAAAAACTCCATGAGGTAACGCAGTTTTTTGCACTCGATGCGAAGCCGGTGAACCCCCTCGTCCGGCGTCTCCGGGCCCAGTTTGTCGGCTATGTCACAGATCTTCCGGTAGCGCTTGGAGATCCGCCGGAAGACCAGCGGTCCTACGGCGAAATTCGATGCGTGAGATGGAAGAGGAGAGGCCCCTTCAGCGACAAACCTCTCCACCTCCTCGATCGCCTCACGCCAGGCGGGAGATCGCAGCCTGGCGGACACCTTCCGCACGACACCCGCCCGCTCGGCTTCGAAATCCCGGAACATCACCCCGAGGTCGGCCCGGAAAACCTCCGGCAGCAGGGCGGAATACTCGTCACGCGCCAGCAGATAAACATCGAGGTCGCGCAGCCGGTTCGTCTCCCGGGCGAGATCCCCGAGGATTTTTCGCATCCGCAGCGTATCATCCTCCGGATAAACGCCCTTGACCAGGCTCAGAACCGAGCGAATTTTTCTCAGGCAGATCCGGTAATCATGGAGGAATTCCGTGTCGAGATCGCTGACGATCCCGGCCTCGTTGCCGCGGGCGATCGCAAGCATCGCGCGGATTATCCGGCCGATGGCCTCCCGCGCCGGAGTCATGGTCCCCAACCCGAAGGCCGGCTGCAGGGTGTATTTGCGCGGAATGTTCCCCGCGCTCCGGAACACAAAATCCAATGGCGTCCCCGTGGCCGCCTCCGCACCGAGCCCGACAAGGACACCCTCCAGACCGGCTGCCTCCGCCTCGTATCCCCGGAGAGGCAGAATCCGGCAATACCGTAAGGGATGATGATCCTTCATTCCAGCCACCTCGGCCCACTCGAACCGGCAGACAATCTTTCCGGTCTCGTTCCGGAAATCCGCCTGTCGCTGGCGGAATGTCGCCGACGCGACGGGCGCAAGTGCCCGCAATCCCGTGAGTTCCAACAGCTTCTCCCGCATGGAAGCGGCCCGGAAATCCCGGGGAAAGCGGAACTTCGCACCGGATTCCTCCTCCTCGCAAATCACGGGCCCAATCTCCCCGACCTCCCGCCGACACAGGCGGCAAACTCCCCCACTGCTGAAAAGCACGCACCCGCCGAACCAGATCCCCCATTCGAAAGTGTCCCAGAATTTCATTCTCCGGACCTCCGCCCGGTGGATCTCCAGGCGGCTCCCAACCTCCTCTCGCAGGCGCTCCAGCGTCAGGGCATCCGGAAGCTGCAAAACGCCGTCACTTTCCATTTAAATACTCCCGGATCAGCTTCTCGATGATCTTCTGCACGCTGGAGTCCTCCGCCACCGCGCGCCGCTTCAGGCTCCTCAGCATCTCCCGGTCCAGCCGCAGCGAGGTGTTCTTTTTTTCCTTCTTCTTTTTTGCCGCCACAGAGTGATAATTTCATGACGTCATTGTGACGTCAACTAGCTTCTGAAACCTCTTGGCGTGGTTGGCATAGAACGGATAGCGGCTGCCACCATCCGCAGGCATGTAGCGCCAGTGCTTGTAGACCCAGAGCCAGCACTCCGGGTGGGCGTGGACTGCCGGTTCAAGCGCATTCCAGCATTTTTGGACGATTTCTCGGACCTCCGCTTCCGGCGGACACTCGATCGGCGCGTGGTGGATGATCCGGTATTTTCCGCCGGGTCCGGGGCGGCATTCGACGGGCACGATGGCTGCCCCTGTCCGCTGGGCGAGAGCAGCATGGGCCTGTGTGACGCTGGCGAGAAGCCCCCCGAAGCAGTTGATCAGCACGCTGCCCTCGCGGGGATCAAGGTTCAGATCGCAGAGCATGCCGAACTTTCCCCCTCCCTTTAGGAGTTTGAACATGCGGATCATAGCGCGCTCCTGGGGGATCACATGGTTGCCGGTGCTGGAGCGGAGCCGGTCAAAGACCGGACCCAGCAGCGGGTTCTTAAAGCGCTGGGCGATGACCGGTCCGGGGGTGATGGAATAGGAACCTGCCAGGGCGAGCCACTCGAAATTGCTGAAATGAAAGCACGCATAGATCGCGGGCTTCGCAGGATCCCTCCGGCAGTGGTCATTCTCCCAGCCTTCATAAATGACATGCCTATTGAAAAACTCCTCGTCCATGTTCGGCGCCCAGAATAGTTCGAACATGGTCCGTGCAAATGTGACATACGACCCGCGCGCAATGGCGGATTTTTTTGCGCTGGAAAACTTCCCGGGAAAGGCTGACTCAATATTCGCGAGGGCAACCCTGCGCCCGCCCGGGTCCAGGAAATAGACGAACGACCCGAAGAACGCGGCCAGCAGAGGGATCGCGCGAAATGGGAGGCGGGCGACAATCCACGCTCCCGCCGCCAGCCCGGCGAATTCCAGTCTTTCGCGCAGGGTCGGCGGACTCATTACGTCTCGATGCGCGGGAAGACCGGAACCGGATCGCCGAGGCGGTATCCGTCGGAAAGACCTCCCCACCCGCATTGGTCCATGCGCACCGGCCCAGCCCAGGTAAGCTGAAGGCGGATGGCGTCCGCTGAAGCCGGGATGAAGGGAGTGATTAGTAAGGAGACAATGCGCAGCGCTTCCGCGAGCGTGTAGAGAACCTCGTCGAGCTTGCCGGCAGAGGCAGGATCTTTCGCGAGCTTCCACGGTGCCGTCTCCTCAACGTAGGCGTTGCACCGGACGATGATCTCCCACGCGGACTCGATCGCCGCCTGGGTTTCAAAGGCATCCATCCGGCGTCCGTAGTCGGCGACCCTTTCGGCCACAAACCCGGAAAGCGGGGAGGATTCCGGCTTGCGAATGGCGCTGCCCCGGTAGCGTTTCGCCATGCTGAGCGAGCGGTTCAGGAGGTTGCCGAGACTGTTGGCGAGATCCCCGTTATAGCGCTGGATCAGGCGCTCCTCGCTGAAGTCGGCATCGCGTCCGGTGGCGATGTCACTGAGGAGATAATACCTTGTGGCAGCGACTCCGAACGTATCGGCGAGCACATCGGGATCAACACTGTTGCCGAGGCTCTTGCTCATCTTCGCACCCGAGATGTTCCACCATCCGTGCACGAGGAGGCCCGGGATATCCTCATCCGCAAACCCGCAGGCCTTCAGCATGATCGGCCAGTAGATCCCGTGAGGCGGGATCATGATGTCCTTGCCGATCACATGGATCGCCGGCCAGCGCGACCTAAACAGCGACTGGTTAGCCCCCGGGGCCGGATCGTAGCCGGCAAAGCTCACGTAGTTTGACAGGGCATCGAACCAGACATAGGTGACGAAATCCTTGTCGAACGGCAGCTCGATCCCCCATTCGAGGCGCGACTTCGGACGCGAAATGCAGAGGTCCCCGGTGAGCTTCTCCACGGCGTTGCGGAGCTCGGCAACCCGGAATTCCGGAACCACGAACGACCGGCCGGCAGCCGAGCGCGCATCGATGAGATCCAGCAGCCACTGGCGGTGCCTGGCGAGCCTGAAATAATAGTTTTCCTCCTCGATGACAACGACCTCGCCCCACTCGGGCCCGAATTCCCCGTCCGGTCCGCGCTCCTTGTCCGTGACGAACTGCTCCTGGCGCACGCTGTAATGCCCGGTCTGCCGGGCCTTGTAAAAATCTCCGTTATCCCACAGAAGTTGGAGCATGGCCTGCACGCACCGCTTGTGGACCGGTTCGGTCGTCGCAGCCCATCCGTCGTAGCTGATGTCGAGTTTCTTCCACAGCGCGAGAAATTTCTCCGTGAGGCCGGCGACGAATGCCGACGGTGCCACTCCCTGCTTTTGCGCCGACTGCTGGACCTTCTGCCCGTGCTGGTCCACCCCCGTGAGAAAGAAAACCTCCTCGCCCTTCATCCGCCGGTAACGGGCGATGGCATCGGTCAATACCTTCTCGTAGGCATGGCCGATGTGGGGAGCGCCGTTCGTGTAGTCGATCGCTGTGGTGATGAAAAATGTCATGAAATCATTCGGCGGCAGGCGGGATGGCATCCGGGTTCACCCTGCCGCCCCAGGAGATGATTTTTGCTTTTGCTCCGGCGGCTTCCGCCTCGGGAACCTGATTGTTTCGAACATAAAACAGCGAGAGGCTCGACCACGCAAGCTGGTCGTTTGGCCGCAGCCGGACGGAATGCAGTCCCGCCTTGATGGCCTCCGGGAAATGCCCGCTCTTCATCAGCGCCATGCCAAGCGCGTGCCATGCGTCGAAAAACTCCGGATCCAGCCGGGTGCACTCGCGGAATTTATCGACGGCCGCATCGATCTCTCCAAGTGCGATGTCCCCCGTGGCTTCGTCAAAGATCTCCGCCGGGCTCATCAGCTGCGCGGCTTGCCTGGCATGCTGATTTTCGCCTCCTCGCGGCTGATGCGAATCCACTCGGCGAAAAGGAGCCCCCTCTTGTTCTCCAGCAGCCCGTCCCGGATCTCCGCACGTTTCGCATCCAGATCGGCATCCGCAAGGGGCCCGCGGGATTTCAAATACACGGAAAACCCTCCCCAGGGAGCACGCTCGAATCCCGAGATCTCTCCGTCCTTCAGGGAGATGGTCGAAACCAACATCCGCCGCTGCTCCGGAGTCAGCGCCTCACTCGTCGGAGAAAGATTGTCAAAAACCTCGGCTTCGAGTCCGGCGGCCTTGGCCGCATCTTCAAACGGCGTTCCGGAACCAACCGCCGCACGCAATTTCTGGAGCTTCTGGGCGGAGGAATTGTTCAACATCTCCTCCGCCTTGGCCTGCCTGAGCCGGACCTCGATGGCGGGGGTGGCCTCCGGGAGAGTCAGCGGGCGGGCGGCATTCAGCTCGGAGAGCTCGATGATGTAGAAGCCGTCACCGGACTGGATGACGTCGCTTGCTTTGCCCGGGCCGGGAAGCAGAAATGCGGACGGAGCCAGTGCGGTGGCAAGCGTCTTCTCCCTGTCGCCGGCATCTGGCGCGGCGGAAAACTTTCCGGAGCGGTCAAAGGCGGCAAGGGCTCCGGTTGTCAACCCCTTGGAGGATGCGGCCTGTTCGATGGGCGCGGCCCCCAGTGAATCCGCGAACCGGCTCGCCGAGTCGGCAAGCTTCTGGAGGGCCTCGACCTTCTCGCGTCCCTCCAGCGTGCTTCCAGCCGGCAATTCGAACGCCACATACCGAATGGCACGGGTCTCCTGGGTGTTCAAGTTGGCCTGATTCCTCTCGAAAAACGCCGCGACCTCGGCAGGATCAACCTTCACGGTCGGCGCGAACGCCCCGGTGTTGAAACGAACAAAATATCCGGAAACCGGCTGCAGGATGCGGGCCGCGTCCCGGATCTCAAGATCTCCGACCGCGGCAGGCGACTCCACAATGTTGGAAATTTTCTCGAGCCGGAGAGTGTCGCGCATGACCTCCTCAAGCTGGCGCTCGGTGAAACCGCGGGGAGTCAGTTGCTCGCTGACAAATGCTCCGTATTTCAACGGATCAAACTGTCCCTGAACCTGGAAGACCGGCAGCTCCTTGATCCGGGCGGCGACCTCCATATCGGTCGGTTGAACCCCGAGCACCCGGGCCTGGTGCTGCAAAACAAGAAGATTCCAGACAAAATCGGTGAGCGCAGCCGACTGGTCAGCCCCGGATCCTCCCAGCTTCGATACCAGATCGTATTGGCCCAGAGCGAGCGTCAGCTGGTAGTTCTTCACCTGGCGGTCAATCGCACCGGGAGTGAGCGCCTGCCCGTAGATGATGGGATTTCGCTCGGATGCCAGTTCGTCCAGTTGGGCCGTGTTATAAAGGAAGATGAACGCGACGATTGTCAGGACGGCGACGACGAGCATCAGCCCGCGTTGGTTTTTTCGGAGAAGGTTGATCATGAATTTTGCTGAGAAACTGTTGATTTACGGGGGGAAACTGATTAAAGCGTTTGCACGATGAAAGCAAGTGTCTCCCCGACCGGCGCCATTTTGGCAATAGTGATTTTTTCCTGCACGGTTCTTGTTGCCAACGCCCAGGATGCTGTTGTCCAGAAGGACGGCCAGCGCCGCGACGGGCAGATTACGGGCGTAAAGGGGGATGTTCTCCGCATCAAAATCGGACCGGCGGAGACCGGAATCCCGCTGGCGAATGTCTCCTCGGTGACAATGGCACCGCCTAAGGCTTACGCCGACACGCTCGCGGCCTGGCAGGCGGGCGATGCAAAAAAAACCCTCTTGCTCCTGGAGCCTCTCGTCGCCAGTTTCAACGGGCTTCCCACGGTCTGGGCCGAGCGGGCGAGCGCCCTTCTCGGGGAAGCCTTCCTCACGTCCGGTCAGGTCGGGAAGGCCGAAGCCGCATTCGCCAGCTTCCAGAAATCTTATCCGGCTTCTGCCAGCACGGCGGACATCGGCCTCGCGCGGCTGGCCATCGAGAAAAAGGATTTTGCCACGGCCCAGGCTAAGCTCCTCCCGGTCGCGGAGAAGGCAAAGGCCACAAAGCTCGCAGGCGCCGGCGAGAATGCCGTCTTCGGACAGGCGCTCACCCTCCTCGGGCAGGTGCAGGAATCCTCCGCAGAAAATTCCGAGGCTTTGGAAAACTATCTTCTGGTCACCACCATCTTCCACGAGGACGATGCCGCTGCAAAAAAGTCCCGGGAACGCGCCGACGCCCTCATTGAAAAAAGCGTGATTGTTCCCTGAATTCTGCTCACTATATAGAACTTTATCCATGAAATCCACCAGTCGTCTTATCCCCCTGCTATCGCTCCTGTTGCCCGTCCTGATCTCCCCGCTCGCCCGAGCGGCCGAAAGCTCGACCCCGGAAAACATGAATATCATCCAGACGATTCTTCATGGTGGTCCGCTGATCATCCTGATCTGGGTTTGTATTCTCGGCACCTCGATGGTGATGCTGACCTTCATCATCCAGCTGTTCGTTGTTCTCCGCGACGAGCAGCTCGCCCCCGCCGCGCTGGTGGAGTCGCTCCGGGACACCATCCACGCCGGGAATTATCAGGAGGCCTGGGAGATCTGCCGCGCGAACAAGGCCTACATCGCCCTTGTCCTCAAAGGTGCGCTCGAACGGCTCGGCCGCGGCAAGGATGCCGTCGAAACCGCCCTGATCGAACACGGCATCCGCGAGGCGCAGATCCTGAAGACAAAAAACAGCTACCTCTCGGTTATCGGCGTTATCGCCCCGATGATCGGGCTTCTCGGCACGGTCATCGGAATGATGGGGGCTTTCGCCGTTCTGGGTTCCTCCGGCGTTGCCGATCCCCGCAGCCTGGCACTCCGGATCGGCGAGGTGCTCATGGCGACGGCAAGCGGCCTCTTCATCGCCATCCCGGCTTTCATTTTCTACTACTACTTCCGCAACCGCGCGACGATCGTTCTCGTGAACGCCGATGACAAGCTCAACCGCCTCGTCGAGGATATCCCATTCGAGGAGCTCTCCGGGGTGCGCATCGGGGAGACGTTTGAAGCGGGTGCCGGAGCCGGGGTCTCCACCGGATCCAGAAAAGTGTCCATGGCGCTGACCACGAACTGCCCTGTCTGCAACGGCGCCATCCAACCCGGACAAAATCCCTGCCCGCATTGCGGCGCAACCCTCGACTGGGCCTGATCCCAAATGTCAGAAACCCTTCACTCATCTGGAAAGAAAAAGCACCGCAAGGCGGACCCGGAGGTTGATCCGGAATTTCAGATCGCCCCGATGATCGACATCCTTCTCGTGCTCCTCGTCTTCTTCATGTCGATCAGCTCGACGGAGGTTCTGCAGGCCAACAAGGATGTGAACCTCCCGATCGCGAAGGAGGCCAAGGAGGCCAAAGACACCAAGGAGGGACAGGTGATCATCAACGTCACATTCACCCCGATCAACAACACCACTGCGATCGATGTCGACCAGAGAAAATACGCCTCGCCCTCGGAGTTGATGACGCTCCTCAAGGGCAAGGTGTCCGGAAACCCGCTCGTCCGGGTCAAAATCCGCGCCGACAAGGAGGTCAAATACGAATACATGCGGCAGCTCCTCGAGGCGATCGGCCTCGCTGGCGTCGGCAATGTCACATTTTCCGTGGTGGACAAGGATGCCAACGGGGGAAAAAGCTCCTGACCGGCTCGCAGCAAATCTTAACTTTCTAAATTTCTATGGCAGGTGGTGGCGTAACAGAAGATGGTGATGTCGGGTTCCAAATCGCACCGATGGTGGACGTCGTGTTCGTGCTCCTTCTCTTTTTCATGGCTTCCGCCGGATCGCAGGTCATCGAGATGGAGCTGAACATCAGCCTGCCCAGCGGCCGGAGCGCAAATGCGCTCGGTTCGGTGCCAACCACCCCGATCATCATCGACATCATGCCGGACGGAAAGGTGCAGATGAACAACAAGGTTTACGATACTCCAACAAGCAAGGAGCTCCCCGAACTCAAAGCCTGGCTCAAGGAGACCATCGCCAAGTTTGGCGACAAGGATCCCGTCATCCTCCGCCCCGATCCCCAGACCAAGCACGATCGCGTGATGGATGTGCTCAACGCCGCCTCCGCTGCCGGTGTGACCAAGCTCTCATTCAGTTGAGATCCTCAACCGGATTCCGACCGTTTGCGATCTTCACAGGGATCGTCGGAATCCTCCTTGTGGCAGCCTTTGTGGCCCTTTCGCTCTGGTTCGGCTCTTTCATCCGCAGCCCGGAATTCCAGTCGCTGGTCGCGGGGGAAACAGGGAAAGTCTTCGGCTCACGGGCGGATTTCGCCCCCTTGAGATGGAACGGGGCGTCAGCGTTTGCCGAGTCCGCAACCTTGCAGGGATCTCCCTCGACAGCCCTCATGCGACTCAGCGCGAACCAGCTCCGCGCGGAGGTGAATTGGAGAACCGTATTGTCGGGAGCATGGCGCGTGGAGGAAATCACCATCACGCAACTGGACGGGGAGTGGCAGAATCCCGCACCCGCTGGATCTCCTGCCGCAGCTCAACCGTCCCCCGTTCGGCCGATCGGGCTTGCCTCACTTCTTCCGCGGCGCTTTGAGGTCGGGGTTTTGAAAGTCGGCAACGCCCGCCTGCGGTATGGTGCCACTGAGATCTCCAATTGCGCCCTCACCGCCAGGCCGGACGGGGCCGGCTGGATCTTCGAGGGTGACGGCGGGCGCCTGCAGACCCCCTGGACACCGGAACTCGGCATCATTGATTTTCGCGCACGCGAACAGGGGGGGGATTTGTTCCTGACAAAAGGCGACCTCACCCTCGGATCAAATGGAAAAATCTCCGTCTCCGGCGAGTCTTCCCCAAGTGGAAACCTCCGGGTTTCGTGGCAGGGAGTTGCCTCGGCCGATGTCCTTAAGGGAGATTGGGCGAAAAGGATTGCCGGCACCCTCTCGGGAAATGCGCAGCTTGCGGCGCCCGATGCCTTCAAAGGCACTGTCATCCTGCAGGACGGACGACTGGAAAACATCCCCATGCTTGAAACCGTCGCCGACTTCACGCAGAACCCCGCATTCCAGCGCATGCCGGTCCAGGAAATGCGCGGGGATTTTGTCCGGGAGCGGGGCGGCTGGATGATCAGCAACTTCTTTGCGGAGTCGAAGGGACTGCTTCGCATCGAAGGTTCCGCTGTAATCGGGAACGACGGTTCGCTCAGAGGTCAGTTTCAGATCGGAGTGACGGCACAGACCCTGCAGTGGCTGCCGGGCTCGCGGGAAAGAGTTTTTAAAGTCGCCAGGGATGGCTATCTCTGGACCGATCTCACGGTCGGAGGAACGATCGAAAAACCCACGGAGAACCTCTCGGAACGGCTGGCAACCGCCATGGGAACGGAAGTCATCGAGCGGAGCACCGAGCTGATCAAACATGCTCCGGAAACCGCCGTCGAGGGAGTCCGGAGCGTCCTGGATATCCTCCGACCGCTCGTGCCCTGACCGCCGGCGCCGCGGAAAAGCGGCCTTACAATGGCACGTTCCGACCCGGCTCGGGGATAATCACCTCGGTCCCGGGAAGCTCCTTGAAAAGCGAGAGCTGGAACCAGTCGATCGCCGGCTTGTCACCGTGAACAAGCACCACTTTGGAGGGTTTCAACAGCAGCGCGTAGTTGCGCAGCGTGTCCCTGCTGGCATGGGCGCTGAACTGAAACTCCTCGATGGTGCATCGTAGTGGAATCGCAGGCGAGCCCTCCTCTAGGTGGATGTCCTCCCCGGCGGCTGCCCGCCGGATCTTTCCGGCCGGGGAATCCGGGTCGGAATAGCCAACAAAAAAGAGGCTCTGGCTCGCGTCCCCGATGATCTTCCGACAAAACAAATTCGAGAGCGTGTGCTCGGTCATCATCCCGCTCGAAAGTGCAAAAATGCATTTTTTCCGCGGGGAAACCGTCCGGATCTCATTTCCCGAGAGAACATAGGGTGCCATTTCCTGGAGGAGTTCCAGTTCCGGATGACTCCGGACGGAAGTATCCGCCAGCGCATCATAAATTCCGGTGATCTTTGTGCTCAAGCCCCCGATATAGATCGGCACAGGCGCCAGTTGCCCCTCGATCCGCATCTTCCAGAGCATGGCGAGGAGCTCCTGCGTTTTTCCGAGGGCGAAGACGGGGATCGTCACGCTGCCGCCTCTCTCAAATGCTCTCCGGATCCCGCGCGCCAGCCGCTCCTCCTCGTTCGCCCGGGAAAACCCCGTTGGAACCGGCGAGTCCCCCCGCGTCGTTTCCATGATGAGAACGTCCACTCCCTCCTCCGGAAACGAGGCGCCCCGCATCAGAGACTGGTTCTCGAAGTTGACGTCCCCGGTGTAAAAAACCGTTCTCCCCTCATACCGGATCAATACCCCTGCCGAGCCCAGGATGTGCCCGGCATCGAAAAATTCAAACGTCACCTCGCGGTCGCTCTCTGAGGGATCTCCATGCAGGTTGAACCTCTTTCTCAGCGGGAGGGAATGCCAGGCCTTGCTCGAAAACTCCACCCCACGGTGGGTGAAGAGCGGATACTCGCTGATGCCGTCATCCTCGCGCTGCCGGGTCATGACATTGACCGCATTGTGAAGCATGACATCCGAGATGCGCGCCGTCGGCCCGGTCAGGAAGACCCTCGCCTGCGGCTCGCGGCGCGTCAGGAGCGGAAGCGACCCGACATGGTCCTGGTGGGCATGGGTGATCAGGATGGCATCCACTTTCCCCTCGGGAACCAGGGAATAGTTCGGTGCCGCCGCAAGCCCCTCCAGCTTCGGGTGCAGCCCGGCATCCAGAATCACGTTCTTCCCGCCGATCTTCAGCCAGTAGGAATTTGATCCGATTTCCGTCCTCCGCGTCAGGTTCACCAGTTCCATCGGCCCCCAACGTGTCCGAGCCCGGCACATTCCTCAATGAAAATCCCTCACTGAACCCGGTCCATTTTGCATCGCCTCCAGAAAGAGGAACGGAAGTTGACAAGCTTCTGGATTTTCGCGCCGGTCCCCGTAGTATTCCGGCCCATGAAGTATATATTCGTGACCGGCGGCGTGGTGAGTTCGCTTGGAAAAGGCCTGGCGGCGGCATCTCTCGGGACCCTCCTCGAACGGCGCGGCCTCAAGGTCGTCCTCCAGAAGCTGGACCCCTATCTCAACGTCGATCCCGGAACGATGAATCCGTTCCAGCACGGCGAGGTCTATGTGCTCGCCGACGGCGCGGAAACCGATCTTGACCTCGGCCACTACGAGAGGTTCACAAACTGCGTCCTCACCCGCGCGAACAACCTCACCAGCGGGCAGGTCTATGAAACAGTCCTCGGCAAGGAACGCCGCGGCGACTACCTCGGCAAGACCGTCCAGGTCATCCCCCACATCACCGACGAGATCAAAGGCAAAATCCGGGAGCTCGGCGAAACCTCCGGCGGCGACATCGTGATCACCGAAATCGGCGGGACCACCGGCGACATCGAGGGCCTCCCGTTTTTGGAGGCAATCCGCCAGTTCATCCTCGAGGTCGGATCCGAGAATGCAATCATCATGCACGTGACCCTCGTCCCGTTCATCAAGGCTGCCGGCGAGCTCAAAACCAAGCCGACCCAGCAGAGCGTCGCAAAGCTCCGCGAGATCGGCCTCCAGCCCCAGGTGCTCATCTGCCGGACGGAAATGCCGCTCGACAAGGAAGTCCGCCAGAAACTTTCGCTCTACTGCAACGTTCCGCTGGAGGCGGTCATCGAGGCCGGGGACGTCGAGCACACGATCTACGAGTCCCCGCTCAACCTTCAGTCCGAGGGCCTCGACACCACGATCTGCAGGATCCTCCACCTCGATACCCCGCAGCCGGACATGACGGACTGGAAAAAATTCGTCCAGCGCGTGATCGCCCCGAAAAAGCGCGTCCGCATCGCGATCGTCGGAAAATACATCGAGCTGCAGGATGCCTACAAGAGCATCTACGAATCCCTCACCCACGCCGGCGCGTCGCACGATTGCGGCATCGACCTCGTCCTCGTGGACGCCGAGGACATCGAGGCAGAGGGTGCCGACAAATACCTGCGCGGCGTCGCCGGGGTTCTGGTTCCGGGCGGCTTCGGCGACCGTGGGGTCGAGGGCAAAATCGAGGCGGTCAGATACTCGCGCGAATCCCGCACGCCGTTCCTCGGCCTGTGCCTCGGGATGCAGGTCGCCACGATCGAATTCGCCCGCCACGTCTGCGGGCTCGAGGGGGCGAACAGCACGGAATTTGACCCTGCCACCCCCCACCCGGTCATCTGCATCCTCGAGGAGCAGAAGGAAGTCACGGACAAGGGCGCTTCGATGCGACTCGGCACCTGCCCGACCGTCCTCGCAAAAAGCAGCCTCGCCCACCAGGTCTACGGCCGCTCGGAAATCACCGAGCGCCACCGCCACCGCTACGAGTTCAACATGGCCTACCGCGAGGCCATGGAGAAGCGCGGCTTCGTCATCGCCGGCACCTCGCCGGAGGGCGACCTCGTCGAGCTCATCGAGCTCTCAAACCACCCGTGGTTCCTCGCCTGCCAATACCATCCGGAATTCCAGTCGAAACCCAACGCCCCCCACCCCCTTTTCAAGGGCTTTACGGCAGCCTGCCTCGCCCACGAGGATTGATCATGAACCAAAAACCCACCCAACAGGACGTCGAGCGCAATATCGAGTTCGAGTTCGTCCGCGCCACTGAAAATGCCGCGCTCAATTCCATCCACTGGATGGGACGCGGAAACAAGGAGGCCGCCGACGCCGCCGCCTGTGACGCCATCTACGGCGTGTTCGATTTCGTGGATATCAGCGGGGAGGTCGTCATCGGGGAGGGCATCAAGGACAACGCTCCAGGCATCTTCCTCGGCGACAAACTCGGGACATGGAAACCCGGCTCGCCGAAGTTCGACATCGCCCTCGACCCGATCGACGGCACCAGCAACATCTCGAAGGGCCTGCCGAACTCGATCTCCGTCCTCTCCGCCGCCTGGGTGCCGGACGACAAAAAATGCTGCATGGTGAACATCCCCAGCTTCTACGTCGAAAAGATCGCCTACGGCCGCGATGTCGCTGAAGCGATCAGCAAGAACGACCTCGCCCCGATCCGCCTCGACGCCCCGTTTTACCGCACGCTCGTCATCGCGGCCACCGCCCTTAAAAAGCGGATCAGCGACCTTGTGGTCGTAGTCCTCGACCGCCCGCGCAACCAGTCCTACATCGACACGATCCGTAAGGAAGGGGCCTCGCTGCGCCTGATATCGGACGGCGACATCGCCGCCGCGGTCGCCCCCTCGCTGCACGACTCGGGGGTCGATCTCTATGCGGGAATCGGGGGCGCCCCGGAAGGAATCCTCACCGCCACCGCCCTCAAAGCCCTCGGCGGGGAAATCCAGCTCCGCATGTGGCCGCGCGACGATGCGGAGCGCTCGGAACTTCTCAATACCGTCTCCGAGTCGGACATCAACCGGATCTACTACCGAGACGACCTCGTCTCCGGGGAAAGCGCGCTCTTCTGCGCCACCGGCATCAGCGACAGCGCCCTCCTGCCCGGCGTCAAGCTCGTCGGCAACACCGCCGTCACCCACTCGATCCTCATGCGCGCCCGCAGCAAAACCGTCCGCTACATCCGCGCGGTCCACAACCTCTCCCAAAAAACCATCCACCTCCGCAGCTCCGCCGGGGAAAAACGCATCTGATCCGGCGCAGCGGGCTGATCGTTTTCGGTTTGTTAAATGCGCGCAGCCGGGACAGACTGGTTTCGTTATGAAATCCATCCTGGTGGTTTGTATGCTGGCCGCAACCTTTGCGGGTCCGGTATTTTCTCAAGACCCGACGCTCGCCCCGCTTCCGCCGGACGGCTTTGTGACACTCGAACAGGTTGTGAATGACTTTTCCTCCGCGCCGGATGCCGCGCTCCAGAAATACAACGGGATGAGGATCCTGGTTTACGGACGTGTCGGGCAGGTCACCGAGTCGGACGATTCCAGCGGCGATCCGCTGACGGTTTTCATGCAGCTTCCGAACCGGACGACCCCTGACGTCAAAGCCGTCTTCGGTGAGGACGACGTGCCCACAACAAACGTTTCGGTCGACCCGAACCAGTCCAAAGCGGACGTCTTCCACCGGAACTGGGAGGGGGAACTCACAAAGGAACGCGCATTCATCGTCGAGGGGGAAAATACCGGGATCCGCGGGACATTTGACAACTTCGTCGCCGGCGACGTCGTGCTGAAAAATTGCAACAAGCTGCAGACCGGGATGCTCATGAAGAAGCTCGCGGAGCACGGCATCCCCACCGAATAGCTTGAGCGATTTCGAGTATCCCAAACGATACGACGTCGCGGTCATCGGGGCCGGCCACGCCGGCATCGAGGCCGCCATGGCATCCGCCAGGCTCGGCTGCGAAACCCTTCTACTGACGCAGAACGCCGACACCGTCGGCCAGATGTCGTGTAACCCGGCAATCGGCGGGCTGGCCAAGGGCCACATGGTGCGGGAGATCGACGCCCTCGGCGGGGCCATGGGTCTGAACACCGATGCCACCGGCATCCAGTTCCGGATGCTGAACGCCGCAAAGGGTCCGAGCGTGCGGGCTCCGCGAGCGCAGTGCGACAAAAAGGCCTACCAGTTCCGCATGAAGGCGAACCTTGAGCGCGAGCCGAACCTCGACCTCAAGCAGGGGAATGTCCTTCGCCTGCTCGTCGAAAACGACGGGGTCGCCGGCATCGAGACCAGCCTCGGGATCGTGTTCCGCGCCAAATCGGTCATCGTCACCACCGGAACGTTCCTGCGGGGACTCCTCCATGTCGGGCTGAAAAACCAGGCCGGCGGACGCCTCGGCGACATGGCTTCCTCGTTCAGCGACTGCCTGAAGGACCTCGGTTTCGAGGTCGGGCGCTTCAAGACCGGCACCCCGTGCCGCCTGCTTGCGAAGAGCATCGATTTTTCCAGATGCGAATCCCAGCCGGGGGACGAGCCCCCGCCGGTTTTCAGCTATCTGGCGGACACCCTGCGCCGCGGCGAGGACGATATTTTCACACTGAACGAGTGGAAGGACGGGGCCTTCCGGGCGCGGCAGATCCCGTGCTTCATCACCCACACGAACGAACGCACCCACGATATCATCCGCGCGAATCTCGACAAGTCGCCGCTCTACGCAGGCGTCATCGAGGGCGTCGGCCCGCGGTATTGCCCGAGCATCGAGGACAAGGTCGTGAAGTTTGCGGACAAGCCAAAGCATCAGCTGTTTTTGGAACCCGAGGGGCGCCACACGGATGAGATTTATGTCAACGGGGTTTCCACAAGCCTGCCATTCGATGTGCAACACGCGTTCATCCGCAGCGTTGCCGGATTGGAGAACGCCGAGATCCTCCGTCCGGGCTATGCGGTGGAATACGACTACTGCCCGCCGACCCAGCTGCTCACGACGCTGGAGACCAAGCGGATCTCCGGGCTCTATTTCGCCGGGCAGATCAACGGCACATCGGGCTACGAAGAGGCCGCCGCGCAAGGGCTCGTCGCAGGCGCCAACGCGGCCCTGAAGGTTCAGAGCCTGCCGGCCTTCACCCTTGGCCGGCATGAGGCCTACATCGGGGTCCTGCTCGACGACCTCGTCACACGCGGCACGCCGGAACCCTACCGGATGTTTACCAGCCGGGCGGAATACCGGCTTCTCCTGCGGCAGGACAATGCCGACCTGCGCCTGACGGCAAAGGCCATCTCCGCAGGCCTGGTCACCGGGGAAAGAAAATCCCGCTTCGAACAGAAGGCCGCCCTCGTAGAGGAACTCCGCACCCGCGTGCACGAGATAAAGCTCGATACCATCACGCTCGGGCACTGGCTTAAACGCGCCGAAAATTCCTGGCAGGACCTCCCTCAGGACATCCGTTCCTTCCATCCGGCGGATGTCTGGGACCAGATCGAAACCGATTTGAAATACGAGGGCTACCTGAAGCGCCAGGAGGAGCAGATCGCCCGCACCGGACGCCACGAAAGCAAGCCCATTCCCGGCTGGGTCGCCTATCCGGAAATCAAGGGGCTCCGCACCGAGGCGGCCCAGAAGCTCGAAAAAATCCGCCCGGAAACCCTCGGCCAGGCTGCCCGGATCAGCGGGGTCACCCCGGCCGATGTCGCACTTCTCGGAGTCTGGCTCGCCCGCAGCGAACGCCTGGAACAACCCTGAGCGACAGCAGAATCCGGACCCGATCTTTCCCTCAAGACGCAAAAAACATCCGGGCGATCTCTTTTCTGCTCACCTTGCCACGGGCGTTGGTCGGAAGTTCCGAAACGAAAACAAACCGGCGGGGGATTTTCCACGGAACAAGAAGCGACCGACAGTGCCGCCGCAATTCCGCAGCGTCCCCCTCCCCAGCCACCAGGGCGCAGATCTCGTGTCCGCGCGCCGGATCTTCGACTCCGCAGACCACCACCTCGCGAACACCGGGAGCACCGGCGATCACCCGTTCGATCTCGCCGGGATTCACCTTCTTCCCCGCCACGTTGATCTGGTCGCTCTCCCTCCCGACAATCCAAAACCCCCGTTCATCACACACGAGGAGATCCGCCGGCTCGAAGACACCGCCTTCAATCCCCACCGCATCGGAGCGGATCCGGATCCGGGAAGGGAGGGCTGCTTTGAATGGCGACAACCTCAGCGGGACTTTGGAAGTGGCATCGGCGTCCCGCCGATGATCCTCCCCGGAGGATATGACCGCGACGGCCATGCCACTTTGGCTTAAGCCATTCGGGTCAACTGCCACCATCTCAACTCGAACCCCGGCCAGCGGATGCCCGACAAATCCCGGCTCACCGATTATTTCCTCCGCGCCATCGTAGCAGATGCCCCCGCACTCGGATGCACCGTAGAACGTGTGGATCTTCCGTCCGAACCTTGCGTGAAATTCCTTTCCGATCGCCGGGTCGAGCGGGGCACCGGCGGAGATGCACAGCCTCAGCGTCTCCGGCAGCGCTGAGGCGGAAAGAAGTCCGCGGAACAGAGCCGGCACCGCCGGAAGCACGGTCGCTCCCGTCGCGCCCAACCCTGACGCAATCGCACGCGGAAGGGCGTCCGGAGCAACCACAAGACGGACACCCCGGCACAGCAGTGGCGTCACAAGATTGCTGAAACCGTAGGAATGCGAAAATGCGATCACCCCGAAATTCAAGTCGTCGGCCAGGATCCCCATCGTCCCGCAAATGTGATCGCAATCCGCCATCAACTGCCCGGCCGTGAACCCGATCGGCCGCGGGCGGGAAGCGGTTCCAGAAGTCAGCTTGTAAAGATCGACCCCCTCCCGCGAAATCCCGGAAGGGCCGGTCATTTCAAATTCCGGATGCCCGTTCTCTATTCGGATCCTCACGGTCACACCCAGCTCCCGCTCGATGCCCGCCCTAGCCTCCCCCTGCAGCTCGCTGTCAAAAAGACATGCGGTGCGGCCCGCTCCCCAGGTCGCGAGCAGCAGCGCGGGAAAGGATTCGTGATTCCCTGTCTGCAGGGCCACCGCGCCAGGCCTGTCCGGGAGACGACCGGCCAGAACCTCCGCCTCAGCCTGGATATCCGCAAAGGTTCGCTCCACTTCGCCCAGCGGGCCATAAATGGCCGGGCCGTTGCCACCGGAGACCACCCGGAGCCACCGGTCAAGAATCGGATTGCTCATGTCATTTCGTTGTTGCAGGCCGACACATTCGCGGTATTCTGACTGGCTTTTCAAGAATGAAGACCGACATCCATCCCAATTATCGCGAAACCGTGATCCTTTGCGCCTGCGGAGCCGCCTACCGCACCCGCTCGACCCGCGAAAACATCAAGATCGGCATCTGCGCAGCCTGCCACCCGTTCTTCACCGGCGAGCAGAAGTTTGTCGACACGGCCGGACGCGTTGACAAGTTCAAGCGCCGCTACGGGACCATCCGCGCTCCACGCCTCGTCAAGAAGGCCTAGCTCATTTCCCACCAAAAAAACGGTGACCGCACCCCTGTGCGTTCACCGTTTTTTGCTTTCCCACTCAATCATGGATTTTGGACCGCTGGTCGAAAGAATGCGCGCCCGCTTCGAGGAACTCGAACGCGAGATGGCGGCATCCGGGCTTTTTGACAATGCCCGCCACGCCCGCGAGGTCCTGCGCGAGCACTCGGACGCGAAGCATCTCCTGGATATCTGGGACCGTCTCGTGAAGGCGCGCCGCGAGCTGGCCGAAAACCGCGAGCTGGCCTCCTCGGACGACAAGGAAATGGCGGAACTCGCAGCCTCCGAGATCCCACAACTCGAAGTCTCCATTCCCTCGCTCGAACGCGATGTTCAGGTCGCCCTCCTGCCGCCGGAGCCGGATGAAGACAAGGACGCCATCGTCGAAATCCGCGCGGGAACGGGGGGGACGGAAGCCGCGCTGTTCGCCGCCGACCTTTTCCGGATGTATTCCCGCTACGCCGACTCGATCGGGCTGAAGGTCGAGGAGATGGACTCCAGCCCGTCCGATCTCGGAGGGTTTCGCGAAATTGTCTTCCGGGTATCCGGCGCATCGGTCTTCCGCCGGCTCCGCTACGAGAGCGGAGTGCACCGGGTCCAGCGGGTTCCGGCCACTGAGGCTCAGGGCCGCATCCACACGTCCACCGCCACCGTCGCCGTCCTCCCCGAGGCGGAGGAGGTGGATATCCAGATCAAGCCCGAGGACCTCCGCATCGAGGTCTGCCGCGCCGGAGGCCCCGGCGGCCAGGGTGTCAATACCACGGACTCCGCCGTCCAGGTCATGCACATTCCGACCGGACGGATCGTCCGCTGCCAGGACGGACGCAGCCAGCAGAAGAACAAGGAGGCCGCCATCAAGATCATGCGCTCGCGCCTCCTCGAGGACAAACGCCGCGAAGAGGAGGAAAAATATTCCGCCCACCGCAAAAGCCTCATCGGCGGCGGCGGGCGCGAGGAAAAAATCCGCACCTACAACTTTGCCGAGAACCGGGTCACCGACCACCGGATCAAGCTGTCTCTCTACAGCCTTGACCGCTTTCTGGAGGGAGGAATCGGAGAAATGGTCGATGCCCTCCAGGCCAGCGACATAGAAGACCGCCTCAAAGAAGCCGGCATGCAGGCTTGAACCAGGCGATCGCGCCTTGCAGGCGACTGATCCGCATGGTAGCAATCCCATGCACGGGGTTTGTCTGCGCCCCCCGCTCGCAATCGTCCTCATAGCTCAAGCGGATAGAGCAGGGCTCTCCTAAAGCTCAGATGGTGGTTCGACTCCACCTGGGGACACGTTTTTGAGGATTGCTTTGAAGGCTGGCCATTTCGGCGGGTCAGGCGGGGGAGCCCCGGCCGGAATTTTCAGCCCATGCTCACGAGATAGTCCTTGTCAGTGCTGCCAGGAAGCAATGGACTTCCCGCCATGGAAGAGATTGAGAATTTCCGGATGAGGCCAGCCACCGGATCAAGCCGCCCGAATGCGGGGAGACCATCTGACTGTTCCTCGGGTTTCCATGGCCATGATTGACGATGCCTGGCTGGGCCTTCTCTGCTGTCCTGTTTCGCATCAGCCTCTGCGGGAGGCAGCGCCAGAGGAACTCGCCGCATTTGGATTCCCGATGAATGACGACGGTCCGGCGGCCAACGGGGGTCGCAAGTGTTCCGGGTATTCATCCGCGGCATGGACGCCACCAGCAGGTCTCATCCGAGAGGACGGGCGGGTGCTTTACCCGGTCAGAAACGGGGTGCCGATTCTCCTTGCAGGGTCTGCGATCCTCAGACAGGCGCCATCGCCTTGATCACGGCATCCACGGGGACCGTTGCCACGGTCGAAATCGAATCGGAAATGGCGTAGGGGATAACCAGGATCCCGTTGTGGATGAGGGCGCCGCAGGTGTAGACGACGTTGGGCACATAGCCCTCCCGCTCCTCCGCCTCCGGCTTGAGGAGCGGGTCTTTCAAGCGTGCGATGACCCGCGAGGGATCATCGTGATCGAGCAGGATCGCCCCGATGCAATACTTCCGCATGGCCCCCACCCCGTGCGTGAGGACAAGCCATCCGGCCGATGTCTCCATCGGGGATCCGCAGTTTCCCAGCTGGATGAATTCCCAAGGCTCCGTTGGCCGGAGCAGGACTTTCGATTCATACCAGAAATGAAGGTCGTCCGAATACATGATCCGGATGTTTTCGTTGTCCTGCCGGGACAGCATGCAATACATGCCGTTCACCCGCCTGGGGAAGAGCGCCATCCCTTTGTTTTGGACAGCCGGCCCGTTCAACGTGCAGACCTTGAACTGCAGGAAGTCGCGGGTCTCCAGAAGTTGCGGCAGGATCGTGCGCCCGTCATAGGCGGTGTAAGTCGCATAGTAGCAGACGCTCTTGTCCTGCTCGGTGAACCGCACAAATCGCGCATCCTCGATCCCGTTGCTTTGACTCGGAGAAAACGGGAAGACAATGCGCTCGGACACCTCTTGCTCCGGAGCAAAGGAAAACTCGTAGTTCGACTTCGCCACCATGAGCATCTTCTGACCGGTATCGGCGTGGGCATGGTATCTGCGATGGACTTCGATGACGCTGCGGAGTTCCTCCAAAGTGAAATTTTCATTCACCCCTTCCAACACGCGGAGGTTGAAGTCATCCGCAAGACCGAGTTCCTCGAGCTTACGCAGAAACAATTCCCGATTGTAGGAGGTGTTGGGAAAATATTTCGGCTCCCTGACGAAACGGGAGGCAGGATCGATGGAGATCCCGGCAGCCGCATCAATGAGGCCGGAGCGGAAGGTGATCGAGGAGATGTGCCCTTCCCCGGTGGCCCGCAGACTCAGAATGATCTTCAGCGACCCATCCGGCACACCGGATTGATCGGGATGCGGAACGATGCTCGGATTGAAAAGCGCGGCGCATTCAAAGGAATACTCGTTGGTGAAATACGAACCTGTGAGGAGGCGGCGGTTGTCTGACAGCGGCCGATCGGTGGGAATATACATTTCCACCTGCTTGAAGCGGTCGGAGAAAATCGTCTTGATCTCCTGATGGCGGTCGCCGAAATCACGGAATACGTCGTCTAGCAGGGCGTCCACCTCGGCATCGGTCAGCGACAGGATGCGGGCGAGGATTTTCAGTGCGCGGGGAGCGTCCGTGGGATTGATCGCTCGTGGCTCGACTGCCGGAAGAAACGGACGGATGAGAACCCTCCGCGGCTCCGGTTTGAGGAAGACGGGCTGACGCTTCAGGGGAATGGAATCGGATGACATGTTTTAGACGGGATGGAAGGTGAGGGCGAGATCCTGGACGCGTTTCATTTCCGCAAGGGACAGCAGGAATGCCAGCGTGGACTCCGCTCCCTCGTTCAGATTGACCCGGTCCACATGGAGGCCGTCGCGGCAGCCCCCGGTCTGGGGATTGTAAACCGGGATGCCGAGCTCGTTCGTGCCGAGGAACCAGTCGAATGCCCTCCGCGCCTCGTGCAGCCAGAAGAGATCCTTGGTAACGCCGTAGGCCTCCAAGCATGCGCTGACCATGGCATGGGCCTCGACGGGCTGCTGATCGAAGGAGGCCGGATCTCCTCCCTTTTTCCAGAATCCGTCGGATCCGACCGGGCGGAAGCACCCTCCTGAACCTGTTTGGTGTTGGGCCAGCCAGCGCAGGGTCTTGAGCCCGACATCGAGCACGTCCCCGCGGCTTGTCCACTTTCCGCTGAGGATCAGGGCATGGGGGATCTTGGCATTGTCATACGTGACGACATCCTCGAACCACATCCATTCGGCTGAGGACACCCTGCGGAAAAGATTCATGAGCCGGTCGGTCAGCTCCTCGCGGAACCGGTTGGCCATGCGATCGCCGGACAGGGTGCGCAGATATTCCTGCACCCCGAGAATCGTGAATGCCCAGGCCCGGGGGGACGTGAATGACTCAACCGCGGAGAGTCCGGCCTCGAAAACATTGGCGGCCCAGCCGCGCAGGTCTTCGCGACCGGAGCGCCCCACGCAAGTTCCCAATGCCCAAAGGGCACGGCCGTGGCTGTCTTCCGAGCCAACCTCCTCCAGCCACTCCCGGTTGAATCCCATGAAATTGCGGAAGCGTCCGGTGTCGGGATTGAACGCGTGCTGGAGGAACGCCGCGTAAGCGCCGGTGAGCGGATATTGCTGGGGCGTTTTCTCCCCCAGCTCGCGGAGGAGTGTCATCAGGATCAAAGCACGCGCGTTGTCGTCGGTGCAATACCCATGGCTGAAGTTCGGAATCGTAAAAATCGCGTGCTGGAAAATTCCGACGTGGTCGGTCATCCGGAGCAGATGATCGAACCTCCAGATCGGCAGCTCCCCCTCGCGCTGGCCGAGCGTCGCGATATGGAAGGTCTTGCGGTTGGAATTCACATCCTCGCGGCGGGCGCGGGAGAATGTCGCGGCGTAGAGGTGGGCAACGTTCGACCAGACCATGTCGCGCCCCATGAGGTAGGCGTTCTTCCGCATCGCATGCCGCTTGGTTTCGTTCCCGAGCATCTCCTTCACCGCTTCGGCGATCGCGGCGGAATCCCGGAACGGGACCAGCATCCCGCGGCCGTCGGCCAAGAGCTCCTTCGCATGCCAGTAGGGGGTTGAAATGACCGCCTTGCCCGCACCAAAACTGTAGGCCAGCGTCCCGCTGGTGATCTGCGCCTCGTTCAAATACGGCGTGATGTAAATATCCGCCGCACCGATGAATTCCATCAGCTCGGAAATCCCGACGAACTGGTTGAAGAAGATCACATGCTTGTCCACGCCGATTTTCTTCGCGAGCCGCTCCAGCGAGAGCCGGTAGGTTTCCCCCTGATCGCGGATCAGGCTCGGATGCGTGGCCCCCAGCACGATGTAGACGACATCCGGAAACTCCGAAATGATGTCAGGAAGCGCGTTCAGCACGTTCTCGATTCCCTTGTTCGGGGACAGCAGGCCGAACGTCAGAAGGACCTGCTTTCCCTCCACCCCGAACTGGTCTTTGAAAAAGCTGGGATCCGTGAACGGGACATCCGGAATCCCGTGCGGGATGATGTCGATTTTTTCCTCGGTGACGCCATAAACCTCCTGAAGAAATTCCGCGCCCTGACCGGCCATCACGACCAGCCGCGAGGACAGGGAAAGGATTTCCTCGAAGATGTGCTTTTGCTCCGGGGTGGGCTCCCGCAGAACCGTGTGGAGGGTCGTCACCACCGGCATGCGCACCGAGCGGAGAAGCCCAAGCACATGCCCGCCCGAGGCACCGCCGTAGATTCCAAACTCGTGCTGGACGCTCAGCACATCAATATTGCCCAGGTTCAGAAAATCAGCCGCCCGCTGGTAGGCGCCAACTTCCTGGGCTGGAATTTCAAAACGAACCTCCGCGGGATAGTCGTATCCTTCATCCCGGTCGTTCACGACCACCACCGGGCACTCGAGTCTGGGATAAAGGGTGCTGATCGCATTCCGCAGGTCGGAAGTGAAGGTGGCAATCCCGCACTTGCGGGGCACGTATCCGCCGAGGAAGGCAACCTTCCTGAGCTGGGATGGAGACTCCGGGTGATTCGTAAAAAACCGCCCGGACCGCCCGGACATCTGCTGACTCTCGCCGACTGGATTCAAATTCGCCATGGTGTTGTGTCTCATTCGCGATTGAAAAAAGTTTGGGAGACAAGCGAAGCATAGCCCGTATGAGGGATTCCGCATACCGGTATTTTGCTACCCTTCGAGAACTGGGTGCGATCCAATGTGAGAGCTGTTGCAGAGGAACTTTTCCTCCACCTCGCGGGCCGAGGTCTTTTCACAACGAGCTTTTCCCGGGACGAATAATAAATGATAATATGCGCCGTCTATTCCCATTGCATTTGCCCTGCAACACCATGCAGGCGCTCTTGCCCAATCACTGGAGTTTGGTTAGGCTGAAATCTAAACCGGTTTTTGCGAGACCGTTCTATCAGGTCCGCAGAAAAGCTTCATTCTATGCCCTCCTATTTCAGAGCCATGTGGTTGAAGTCATTTTTTGTCGTATGGATGGCAGTGCCGGTGGCCACTGCCGAAGCGCCCCGCCTGCCCGATGAGTTTCCTGTTGCGATGACATTCCGGGCGGCGGACGCCCTCCACGGGGAGGCCTTTGCAAGACGGCTGGAGGAGTATGCTCCGTATCCTGTCATCCATGCGCCGGGAAGCCCGGAGAAGAGCCGGGCAACTTCGTTGCGCTGGCCAAAAAAAATCGTGACCGACCAGATGGCCTATGGCGGGGTCGGCGGGGATGTCGCGCCGAGGGTTTGGCCGGGGCACTTTCTCCATAAGGCCGGCACAAGGCTGGCAAAGGATCTTCAACCTGCGGAGACCGTGCTTCAGGTGGAAAATTTCAGACTTCTTGCCCGGGAGGGTGCGGACACAGCAAAGGCCAAATTTCCCGAGACATTCACCATCTATGCCCTGGACAGTCGCGGCCTTCCGGACTGGTCACACGCGGAGCATGTGACGCTCGTGAAAATCGTTCAAGGGGAGGTGGTGGTGAAACGCGGAGCCTGGGGAAGCACTCCGCTCGCTTTCAAAGCGGGCCAGGCAGCGGTGGCCGGGCACATGATGTTCTGGACGCGGCAGTTCCAGCTCAATCTGAGCCTGGATTGTCCGCGCGGCGGACCAGAAAACCTGACTGCGGCGGAGTGGTTCGCACGGGAGGTGGCAGCTAGAATCAAGGAAACCGGATCGGATGGAGTCGAGTTCGATGTGGGGCGCTGGACATGGGGGTCTCCCAAGTCGAATGTCATGGATTGCAACAACGATCTGGTTCCTGATTACGGCTATATCTCCGGAGTCAACAGCTTCGGGCTTGGCGGGCGGGTGCTGTTCCGGGAACTGCGCCGCCTTCTCGGTCCCAACAAGATCATTCAAGTGGACAGCAACGATCCCATTTATGGCGTGCGGGGATGGAACGATCTCAATGGCGTCCAGTTGGAATGTTTTCCCGCTGGAAACCAATACGATAAATTTTCCGCAGCATTTCTGCACCTCAGAAAGTGGGTGGAATCCGCCGGTGCGTCACCACGCTACAGCTATGGCTTCACCAAGGCACCCACCACGGTCTTTTCCGGCTCGCGCGAGCCTGATGGCTCGAACAGGGATTTTCATTTCAGAATCGGCCTGGCCGCCGATTGCCTGGTCGGCATGCCTCATCCATTTGCCAGCATCGGGGACATGGCATTCGATCCCGCCAATGTGAGTGACAAGGAGGCAACCACGGAAGTCTTCGGCTTGTTCGACTGGGATGAATACCACGGAGGCGACCTGAACGACAGGAGCTGGCTTGGGAAACCGTTCTCTCCGGCATGCCAGTATCTGGACGACCTCGCGCCAAAGGATATTCTGGAGGGGGTGGCATGGAATTGGCAGCACGACAAAAACTTTGAAGCCGCCACGGCGCAGGCAGGCGGGGTCTTCAGCGCGGTTGTGAATCGGATCCCCGAACAAACCCTTCCCTATGAACTGTGGTTCGGGGTGCGTCTGGAACCCGTGGCCGGACAGTCGCCAGTTCTCAAGCCCAGCAAGGAATACACGCTGGTTTTCGATGTTCGTGGTGACGATGCTTGGCAATATGCCGGTCAATTGTTCCAGCGGGTGCCGAGGATGATCGCGATCAGGGGGTTTGAGGAAGGCCGGAGCAAAGCGGAGGTATCATCTTCTGTTCTGGCGGAAGCGAAATGGCAGACATACCGGATCAGCCTCACAACCTCGGCGGCCCCCGGTTCGGATCTGGCCTTTGGCGTGGCGGAGCAGATCGGACGCACCGAGATCCGGAACATCCGGCTCTATGAGGGCGGAGCAGAGCGCTGGTCCCGCGATTTTCAGAATGGAAAGGTCCTCCTCAACATGACGAATCATCCCTGGAGAATCAATATCGGCAGCGGATTTCGCCGGTTGAAAGGATCGCAGTGCCCGGAGGTGAATAACGGAGAAAAAATATCCGGCATGACGGAAGTCCCTCCGAGGGATGCCCTCTTTCTTTTGAAGGAAAAATAATGTCATGAGCTGATTCAGAAGAGTAGGGAGACCCTGACGGAATGAAAGGGCGCGAAGGCCAATGACCGCCAGGGGGACTCCCCCTCATCGAACCGGACGCGCGGATTACCCGCATCCGGCTCTCGGAGTGACGTTCTTCGGTTTGCTTCATGAGGCTTGCCATTTGGTGTGCATGGGGAAGTTGACCAAGCCGTAGTGATCGTGGGTCGGTCGTTGCAGTAGGCGTTTCCATACTGCGCCTTGGTCTTGGCGTGTTTCTTCCACAGCCATCGCCTCATGCGCCGGGCCTGTCAGAAAGTTTGTGTTCGGGTCACAGAAATGAACAGGAAGAAAAATGACCGGGAAGAAGAAGAAAAGCGCGGACGAGATGATCGACGCGATGTTGGAGGAATACGGAACGAGCAGTGAGGCGGTTCTTGTGGAAGCGGGGATCCGGGGAACGCTCAAGCAGCGGTTGGAAAGAGCGGCAGGCGGTGGCGAGGGAACTGAAAAATGTTACCGTGCGGAAAGCGCGGGGATCGCCATGCAGAGGCTTGCAGGAGTTTGATCAAAGCATCCTGGCCCAGAAATATCCGATGATCGCGGAGAGCTGGAAACGCAACTGGGAGGAAGTCATCCCGTTCTTCAGTTACCCGCAGGAAATCCGGACGATGATCTACACGACCAACACGATCGAGGGCTTGAACATGCAATTGCGCAAAGTGATCAAAAACCGCGGGCACTTTCCCAGCGATGAGTCCGCCACGAAGCTGACCTATCTGGCCTTGCGAAACATCGCCAAAATGTGGGAAATCCACCGGTGACACGGAGCGCGGCCGCCCGTCAGTTCGCGATCCAATTTGGGGAGAGATTTGGAAAATGAGCCTGCCGGCTTTGGAATGGGGGCTGCGCGCCCCCATAACCCAGCGGTTTTGGGGGGAACTTGGAGCGCTCCCGCGCCTTCAGGAAACCAAACCAAAACAACAAAAGAAACCGACCTCAAACACAAAACTTCGGCCAGATCCACGTCCGCGTTGCCATCCACCGACGACACAGCGCCCGTTCCTCCAGCAACAAAGCCGACGCAAGCTTCGGGGTATCAGGCCCAAAGGGAATCACAATCCGCGCACACTGCTGCTCCCATCGCAAATATTCATATAACCCTCGCTCCCCGCTTGACACCATCAGCGAATTCTGGGCAGTGTCGCTCCAGAAGTTTGTCACAGAACTTTACAACTCAAACTCAATCAAAAACACCTCATGAACAAAGTTGAACTCGTCACAGCAGTCCAGAAAACCCTTGGTTCCAGCAAAGCCGACGCAGAACGCGCGGTGAACGCCGTCATCGACGGCATCAAGCTCGGCATCAAGAAAACCAAGAACGTGCAGCTCATCGGATTTGGAACCTTCAAGGTCGGCGCCCGCAAGGCCCGCATCGGAGTCAACCCGAAGACCGGCGAAAAGATCAAAATCAAAGCATCGAAGGTCGTCAAATTCTCGGCCGGAAAAGCATTCAAAGGCACGCTGTAAGAAGCGTCAAAGAGGATTTCCCTCCCGCCACGCAGGAAACCCGCTCCGCCGAAAGGCGGGCGGGTTTTCTCATTTCCAGGCGCGGACGTTTTCGACCGCCGGGCACATGGGATCAGGGCCGGCGGCCCGCCTTCTCCGCGAGGATTCCTGCGGCGATCTTTTCGGCCAGGCGCTGGCGCACCGACGCGCTCTGGACGTTTCCGTTGTCGGAGGGATTGGAGACGAACCCGAGTTCGCAAAGCACCGCAGGACGCCGGTTGTTGCGCAGGACGTAGAAGCCCCGGTTTTTGATGCCGCGGTTGTCGGTGCGGTAGGCGCGCAGCGTCTCCTTGAGAATATTGGCGGCGAGCCGCTTTGACCGGAGACTCTTGTAGTAGATCTCGATGCCGTGGGCGCCGGCGCGCGTCGTCCAATTGTAATGGATGCTCACAAAAACCGCCCGTCCCGTGTCGTTCGAGATGGCCGCCCTCCGGCCGAGTGTGACAAAATAATCCCCGGTCCTGACCTCGATGACCCGGATTCCGTTCCGGCGCAGGACGTCCGCAAGCCGGCGCGCGGTATCAAGCGTCAGGACCTTCTCCGGAGAACCGGAACAGGCGCGCGCCCCGCGGTCGTATCCGCCGTGCCCGGCATCCACAATCACCGTGTCAAACGACCCGGCCCCGGGGCCGTAGCTGCCTCCCGTCGAGCTGCACGAAACAAGGCCGGATGCGGCCGCGAGCGCGCCGAGCGAAACAATAACCCGCCGGAGTTTGCTCCGGCAGCCGCCGCCAATCTGAGAAAAAGATTTGCCTTCCATGCTGCGTCTCCGGCGGTAACAACCGGATTCCCTTGGAGGAGCATAGGAACGGAAGCGCATGGTGCAATCATTTTAGTCTCGATTTTCCCGCGCCGCGCAGCGTGGATAGCGCGATGCTTGCGAAACGTGTGATCCCCTGCCTGGATGTGACCGACGGACGCGTGGTGAAAGGAACAAAGTTTCTTGAGCTGCGCGATGCGGGGGACCCTGTGGAATGCGCAAAGATGTATGACCGCCAGGGCGCGGACGAACTCGTCTTTCTCGACATCACCGCATCGAGCGATGGGCGCGCAACCATGGTCTCAGTCGTCGAACGCACCGCCGAGCAGTGCTTCATGCCTCTCACAGTCGGAGGAGGGATCCGCACGGCTGGAGATTTCCGCGTCATGCTGAGGGCCGGAGCGGACAAGGTCAGCGTCAACACCTCGGCACTGCAGCGTCCGGAACTCATCAGTGAGGGAGCGGATGCCTTCGGATCGCAATGCGTGGTCGTTGCCATTGATGCGAAGCGTGACGGCCCCGGAAAGTGGCGCGTCTATACCCACGGCGGAAGAAACCCCACCGAAAGGGACGCCGTCGAATGGGCTTGCGAGGCCGAGCGCCTTGGCGCAGGAGAAATCCTCCTCACCAGCATGGATACCGACGGCACTTGTGGAGGTTACGATCTGGAACTCACCCGCTCGGTGGGCAAGGCAGTCGGGATCCCCGTCATCGCCAGCGGCGGAGCGGGCGACCTCGATCACCTGGCCGATGTTCTGGAAACCGGCGGCGCCGACGCGGTTCTCGCTGCAAGCATTTTCCACTTCGGAAAGTTCACCGTGGACGACGCGAAAGACCACCTGGCCAAACGCGGTCTTCCCGTCCGCAGACGGTTTGAGAGCTGAGAGCCGCCTCGACATTTCCCGTTGTTTGTAGGATATACGGCTCCTGAATGAACAAGCTTCCCCAAGCTGCTTCCCTCGGTGAGCCAGCCAAAGAGGGATCGAGGGAAACTCCTGCCTCGACGCTCGGAACCATGCCCATCGACTTGCAGGCGCTGCAGGAAAGCAGGGATCTCTACCAGGCGTTGTTTGACCGCGCGAACGACGGAATATTTCTTTTGTCCCTCGACGGAGAAACGTTGCTTTCGGTCAACGAGTCGTTTGCCCGCATGCATGGATACAGCGTGGACGAAATGCGGGCAAAGAGACTGAAGGATTTGGCTACTCCCGAAACCGCCCGGCTGGTTCCCGAACGGATGCGCCGCCTGCTTTCGGGAGAATCCCTGACTTTCGAGGTGGAACACTATCACAAGGACGGCCATATTTTCCCGATCGAAGTCTCGGTCAGCATGATCACCTGCGGCGGCAAATCCTTCCTCCAATGCATCCACCGCGACATCACCGAGCGCAGGCAGTTGGAAGAGGCGCGGAGGGAAACGGAACGGAACTACTTCGGTCTTTTCAACACCGTCAAGCAGGCCGTCTATATTCAAGCTCCCGATTCCACATTTATCGACGTCAACCAGGGTGCGCTGGAAATGTATGGTTACGAAAAGGAGGAATTCATCGGGAAAACCCCGGAGTTTCTGTCGGCTCCCGGAAAAAATGATTTCCAGCAGGTCGCGCGAATTGTGGACCTCGCATTCCACGGCCAGCCGCAAAAATTTGAATTCTGGGGAAAAAGAAAAGACGGGACGATTTTCCCGAAAGATGTCTGGACGGTCCGCGGGAAATACTTTGGCAAAGATGTTTTGATATCCCTGGCAAACGACATCTCCGAGCGCCTTCAGGCAGAGGAGGAAATCCGCCGGATGGCGCAGATGTTGGAATCCGCGCCCAGCGCGATCACCGTGCATGACTTCGACGGAAAGTATTTCTACGCCAACACCCGGGCGCTTGAGATGCACGGCTACAGCCGCGAGGAATTCCTGGCGCTGAACCTGCAGCAACTGGATGTGCCTGTGGACAAAAATTTATTCCCAAACAGAATTCAGGAGTTGCGCGACCGGGGCGAAGGGTCCTTCGAGGTGACTCACTTCCGCAAAGACGGCACGACCGTACCCTTGGAAGTCCAGGCCAAAGTCACCACCTGGAGCGGACAGAAGGCCATTTATAGCATTGCCTCCGACATCACCGCGCGCAAACACGCCGAGGAACTCGCTCTACACGAGAGCAATCTTCTGAACCAACTGATCAGCACGATCCCGGACAAAATTTACTTCAAGGATGCGGAGTGCCGGTTCGTCAGGGTGAACGCCGCCGTCCTGAAGGATCTCGGCTTCCAGGATCAGTCCGAAATGATCGGCCGCACCGATGCGGATTTTTTTCCGCAGGAAAATGCCGGCAAATCCCTCGCCGACGACAGGAGTGTCATCGAAACAGGATGCCCGCTGGTCGGGATCGAAGAATTCCGGACTCTGCCCGACGGATCCCGCCAGTGGTTTTCCACCACAAAGGTTCCCCTTCGCAACCCGGACGGAAAGGTCACCGGGCTTGTGGGCATCACCCGTGATGTCACCGGCCTCAAGGCCACGGAAATCCGGCTGCGCTCGTCGAACGAACAGCTCGAAAGCGCGCTTTTGCGCGCCGGCGAACTCGCGGAAAAGGCCGAGGCCGCCAACCGCGCAAAGAGCGAATTTCTCGCGAACATGAGCCACGAGATCCGGACCCCGATGAACGGGGTGATCGGAATGACCGACCTTCTCCTCGATACCGAGCAGACCCCGGAGCAGCGCGAATATACCGAGGCCATTCACTCCTGTGGCGAGTCGCTTCTTTCGCTCATCAACGATATTCTGGACTTCTCGAAGGTGGAGGCCGGTCAGCTCTTTCTCGAAACCCTCGACTTCGATATCCGGACAACCGTCGAGGATGCGGTTGAAGTTTTGGCCCTCAAGGCACAGGAAAAGGGATTGGAGTTGGTCTGCATGATTTCCGAGGAGATCCCCGAATTCCTGCGCGGGGACCCGGGCCGGATCCGCCAGATCCTGTTCAACCTGGTCGGCAACGCGATCAAATTTACCCGCAAGGGAGGCGTCACCGTGCAGGTGGAGTGCCTGAAGAACGCCGAAACCTCAGCGATGCTGCGCTTCAGCATCACCGATACCGGCATTGGAATCCCCCCCGACAAGCAGGAGTTGATATTTTCAAAATTCATCCAGGGGGACACGTCCACGACGCGGGAATTTGGGGGAACGGGATTGGGCCTCGCCATCGCCAGCCAGCTTGTCCATCTGTTCCAGGGAGAAATCCGTGTGACCAGCGAGGTGGGCAAGGGCTCGACCTTTTCCTTCACCGCCGTGTTTCAGAAGCCCGATGCGGGAGCGATCGTGCCCCTCCCGAAGGAAGCCGATCTTTCCGGCGTCAAAGTGCTCGTGGTTGACGACTTCACGACCAACAGGGTTCTCGTGACACGGCTTCTCAAAGGCTGGGGATGTCGGTTCGGTGAGGCGACCGACGGAGCCTCCGCCCTCGCGCTTCTCAGGAGTGCCGCCAGGGAGGGAGACCCATTTGCGGCAGCGATCGTGGACATGCGAATGCCGGGCATGGACGGCGCGGAACTGGGACGGCAGATCAAGGGCGACAAGGAAATCGCCGCGGTGCGCCTCATCATGCTGACGTCGCAGGGAAGGCGGGGCGATGCGGAACGCATGTCGGGAGTCGGCTTTTCCGGATACCTCCCGAAGCCGGTCCGCCCGGTTCTTCTCAGAAAATGCCTCGCTCTCGTCCTGGGACGAGAGGAGGCCACCGGTCCCGAACAGGAGCTCATCACGCGGCACAACATGGCCGAGACCGCCCGGAGGCGGCTCCGCATCCTCGTGGCGGAGGACAACACGACAAACCGGATCATCGCCATCCGGATGCTCGAGAAACTCGGCCATGTCGCCGAGGGTGTGGCCAACGGGGGGGAGGCTGTCGAGTCCCTGAGACGGATGCCTTACGACCTGGTCATCATGGATTGTCAGATGCCGGTTTTGGATGGGTTCGATGCCACCATGATGATCCGGGATCCCGACTCCGGCGTCATCAATTCCCGGATTCCCATCATCGCCCTCACCGCCCATGCGCTGAAGGGGGACCGTGATCGCTGCCTCGAAGTCGGGATGAACGACTACGTCTCGAAGCCGACCAAGGTCCGGGATCTGGCAGCCGCCATCGAGCGGTGCGCGCATTCCCGGGCGGGCGCCGGAAACTCCCTTTCTGCCCAGGAATCCTTTGCCGAGCCGCGCGAATTCGACCGGAAGGGATTCCTCGAGCGGTCGATGGGCGACCGCACGCTGGCCTCCGAAATCGTCGCAGCCTTCCTCGCGGACTCCCGGCCACTCATGGAAAGGCTCTCGGCGGCGATCGACTCGGGAGACTCCGATGATGCGGGCCATCTCGCACACACCCTCAAGGGATCGGGTGCAAACATGGGAGGGGAAATCCTCGGCAGGATCGCCTCACAAATGGAGGAAGCCGGAAGGGAGGGCGATATTCCGCGCCTCAAGGACCTTCTCCCGACCGCCCGGAACGCCTTGGAATCCCTCTGCACCCGCCTCCAGGAATTCCTGAAAGCGGAATAGAGCGGTTTAAGTAAAGTCATGGCCAGATACATCGTTGTAGTCGCCTCGCTCTGTCGAGGCGCAGCAGCAGAACGGCGACAGAGCGCCGTGGCCACAGTAAATCGGAAACCGCTCTAATTTTCAGGGAAGGCCAGCGGCCTTCCAGTCGACTCCGCGCATGTCGCCGGTTTGGAGGAATTTTTCGTGCATGGCAAAGGCGGCGCTGAGGGTGGCGGGGGTCTGCCCCTTGGTCACGCTGTCGAAATACCCGTGGAGCTCCTTCCGGAAATCCGGATGCGCGCACTTGTCAACGATGAGGCGGGCGCGTTCGTGCGGCGTCTTGCAGCGAAGGTCGGCGACGCCCTGCTCGGTGACCACCACCTGGACCGAATGCTCGCTGTGGTCCATGTGGCTGACCAGCGGCACGATCGGGGTGATCTTCCCCCCCTTGGCCAGCGACGGGCAGGTGAAGATGGAAATGTATCCGTTCCGGGTGAAATCGCCCGATCCGCCGATCCCGTTCATCATGCTTGATCCCATCACATGCGTCGAATTCACGTTGCCGGAGAGGTCGACTTCGATCGCGGTGTTGATCGTGATGATGCCGAGGCGGCGGACCATTTCCGGATTGTTCGTGATTTCCTGCGGGCGCAGGCAGATGTGCTTCTTGTAGAACTCAAGGTTCTCGTAGATCTCTTTCAGAAGGTGCGGGCTCACGGTCAGCGAGGTGCCGGTCACGAACTGGCATTTCCCATTTTTAATGAGGGAGATCACCGAATCCTGGATGACCTCGGAAAACATGTGGAACGGCGGGATGTCGGGGTTTTCCCCGAGCGCTGCCAGAACCGCGTTCGCGATGTTGCCCACGCCAGACTGAAGGGGCAGAAACTCTTTGGGGATCCGGCCCACGCGGATCTCCCCCGCGAGGAATTCGGCTACGTTCTGACCGATCTTCTGCGTGGTTTCGTCAACGGGATCGAATGGCGCGACCTCGTCGGGAAGATTTGTCTCGACGATGCCGGCAATCTTCGAGGGATCGATTTTGATGAAGGGTGCCCCGATACGCGTCGAGCAATCCTTAAGCGGGATGGGATCGCGGTGCGGCGGATCTTTTGGCTCGTAGATGTCGTGCAGTCCGCGAAGGGCTGCCGGATGGTTGCGGTTGAGCTCGATGAGCACCTTGTCGGCAACCCGGCAGAAAGTCGGCGAAGCCCCGACCGATGTCGTCGGAACAATCTCCCCGTCCTCGGTCACATCACAGGCCTCGACCACAGCCCACTGGAATTTCCCGAGGAACCCGTAGCGGACCTGCTGCGGAAGCGTGGAGAGGTGCATGTCAAAAAAGCGGGTCTTCCCGGCATTGATCGCGGCCCGAAGATGCTTGTTCGACTGGTAGGGAGTGCGCCAAGAAATCGCCTCGGCAAGGGCAAGCTCACCATCCAGCGATTGTCCGGTCGAGGCTCCGGTCACCACCCCGATCTGGAGCGGGCGTCCGGCCTCGTGCTCGGCTTTCGCGCGCTTCGCCAGCGCGGTGGGAATCGCTTTTGCAGCACCGGCGGGCGTGAATCCGCTGAATCCGATGGTGTCGTTGTGGTTGATCATCGCGGCCGCTTCGTCCGCGGTCATGAATTTATCCCTGAGTGCCATAGTCGTTTCTTGTGGTAGGTTGGTTTAATCGGTCGGCAGAGTTTAATATTAGGTCAGCTAATATATTTCAATCAGTTTCTCAACGCTTTGATGTGGAACAAGGATTTCACTGCCTGCGGCGTCCAGTAAGCGGAGATTTCCGAGGGGATCGAGCCCGGCGAAGCGCCCGTCGCGGCAGGACCCGTCCGACAACAGAAACCTCACCGGAACGGGGGAACCCCAGCGCACATTCAGGTCCCGAATCGCCGCCTGCATGCCGCCTTCCTGCATCTCCTGGTGGGCATCGGCCAGCGCATTGAGCGTCCGGACGGCCATTTCAAAAACATCCGGAACATCCATGGAACAAACGCGCTCCAGGCTTGTCGATATGGCTTCGAGTGCAGGGTCGGTGTCCCAAGGGGCGTTTTTGACGTTCAGTCCAAGACCGACGACAAGCGTCTTGCGGGCGGATTGCTCGATCAGGAGCCCCCCAAGCTTTTTCCGACCGGACATGAGGTCGTTGGGCCAGCGGAGCCGGGCCCCCGGGACGTGCATCGCTTCGAGCATGCGCACGAGGTGAACCCCAACCATCAACGAAAATCCCGCCCATTGCTGCAAGCTTCCCTCCGCCGGGAGCACGGCGGAAATCCAGAGCCCGCCCGCATCGGAAACAAAAACGCGACCGAAGCGTCCGCGGCCCCCAGATTGGGTCTCCGCACGCACGGCAGTCCATGCAGGGAGATCGTGTGCCAGATCGTTTGTGGATCCGGCGGACGGGTATTCGAACATCCGCCACCCGGCGGTGCCGACGGTCTGCAAGTTTTCAGTTTTCAACACAGAAGACTCCCGCTTCACAATGCTTTTCTGAACACTGAAAACTGAGCACTGAAAACTTCAAATTTCACTTCGGTGCGAGGATGCGCTCGGCGTATTTGGCGAGGATGTCGCACTCGAAGTTGACCTCATCGCCCGCAGAGACGGCGCCGAGATTGGTCGCCTTGCGGGTATGGGGGATGATCCAGATCGTGAACGCATCCGGCCCGAGTTCCGCGACGGTGAGGCTCACCCCGTTGATCGCGACGGAGCCCTTGTAGGCGATGTAGCGGGCGAAATCGGCCGGCATGTTGAAGTCGAGCCGGAGATCCCCGCCCTTGGGAGTCACGGCGCGGAGCGTGGTGGTTGTGTCGATGTGGCCCTGGACAAAATGCCCGCCGAGCCGTCCGTCGGCAGCGAGCGCGCGCTCAAGGTTCACCCCGTCGCCGGGACGCAGGTTTTTGAGATTCGTGCAGCGCAGCGTCTCCTCGAGGAGGTCGAACGAGATGAGGCCCTTTTTGTGAGAGGTGACGGTGAGGCAGCATCCGTTGACAGCGATGCTGTCGCCGGTGCGGATGCGCTTCTCGATGTGCGGCGCGGTCAGCGTCAGTTGCGTGGATTCGGTGGTGCGGCGGAGCCATTGGCATTCGCCCAATTCTTCGACAAGTCCTGTGAACATCGGCGGCATCATCAGCGAAAATCCAGACTCTCTGCAATGGGATTTCCTTCAAACTCGCCTTGCCGCTGAACCTCGCCGCGGGTATGTGATCGTGCAACATGCTCCGGTTCCCTGCCTGGCTTGCGGGTGTCCTGCTCGCCCTTCTACTCCTCTCACCCCGCGCCTTTGGGGCGGAGGACGCTGCGGCATTTCCGACGCCGCTGGAAACCTACAACGACGGATCCGGGCCCGACGTTTGGGCGAAGCTGGCGGGGCGGATTGCCAAGGATCCCTTCAACCTCGTCGCGACGGCAATTTTCCTGGCGGCGATCATCCATACGTTCCTCGCCGCGAGGTTCCGGATGATCTCGCACCGCTTCGAGCACGAATACGAGGCGCTGTGCCGACAGGTGGAAAACGGCGATGCATCGGCAATCGGCCGGCGCGACAAAAAGCGCCTGCTCTCGGTGGTCTTCCATTTTCTCGGGGAAGTGGAGGCGGTCTTCGGGATCTGGCTGATCCCCCTCGCCGCGGCAATCGTCCTGATGAAGGGCCCTGTCGCCGCCAAAACCTATTTCAACGGAGTGAACTTCACCGAGCCGATCTTCGTGGTCGTCGTTATGGCGATCGCCGGCTCCCGCCCGGTCCTGTTCTTTGCCGAAAAGTGCCTGGAAAAGTTTGCACGCTTCGGCAGGGCGACGCCAGCGGCGTGGTGGCTCGCGATCCTGACCGTAGGCCCCCTGCTCGGCTCGTTCGTGACCGAGCCTGCCGCCATGACGATCTGCGCGCTCCTCCTGGTCACGAAGTTTTTCACATTCCAGCCGTCGATGACACTCCGCTACGCGACGATCGGGCTTCTGTTTGTGAACATCTCGGTCGGGGGCACGCTCACCCATTTTGCCGCGCCGCCGGTGGTGATGGTCGCCGGCAAGTGGGGCTGGGACCTCCCGTTCATGCTGACCCAGTTCGGATGGAAGGCCGCGCTCGGGATCGCCCTTTCGAATGCAGTCGTCTTTTCTGTTTTCCGCACCGAGCTTCTTTCGCTCCGGGGGGCCGCGGAGGAAATCCCCGCACGTTCGCCCGGAATTCCCTCATGGGTCGTCGGCGTCCATCTGGCCTTCATCGCCTTCGTCGTTTCCACCTCTCATTACGCCGCAGTCGTCGTGCTGATCTTCATGCTGTTTCTGGCCTTCGTGATGGCGACGGAACACAGTCAGGATCAGATCAACCTCAGGTCACCGGTCCTCGTCGGATTTTTTCTGGCCGGCCTCGTCATCCACGGGGGATGCCAGCAGTGGTGGATCGAACCGGTTCTCCGGAGCATGGGAACGGTTCCCCTGCTCTTCGGGTCCACCGTGCTGACCGCGTTCAATGACAACGCCGCGATCACCTACCTCGCGTCCCTCGTGCCGGGGTTCTCGCCGGAGGCCCAATATGCGGTCGTCGCGGGCGCGGTCGCAGGCGGCGGGCTCACGGTCATCGCCAACGCCCCGAATCCGGCCGGCCAGTCGATCCTTCAGGGTCATTTCGGTGACGAAGGCGTCAATGCCTTCAAGCTCTTTCTGGCCGCCCTTTTCCCAACGGCCGTGATGATTCTGGCCTTCCTGTTTTTGCCCTGAATCCGGATCCCGCTTTTCCGGAACTCGGCTTCGGGTTACCATCACCCATGAGCAAAATCCGTTTTCGTATCGTCCCGCCTGTGGACCGGAAGCCGGAGACCGCCTGTGTCGTCGGCAGCGCGCCGGCACTCGGCGACTGGCGGCCGGAACTGGCGCTCCCGCTTCACTGGACAAACCCGTATCTGGAGGGAGAGTTCGATGCGGAGGCCAGCTCGGCATTTGAATACAAAATCATCTGCGGAAGCTGGGAGGCTGAGGAGGTGGACGCCTTCGGGTGCATTCCGGGCAACCACTCGCACGAGGCCCGGCTCGACACCACCCTCCACCACACTGTGGCGGACTGGAAGGACCGCTACCGCGGACGCCTCACCCGTGAAAGGATCCACTCGCAATCGCTCGCCGGATGGCGCGACCTCCTGATCTGGATCCCGCAAAGCTACGGAACGGAATCATCGCGCCGGTTTCCGGTGATCTTCCTGCACGACGGCGACAATGTGTTCAACCCGCTGACCAGCGTGTTCACGGGCGTGGACCTCGCGGCGGATGAATGGGTCAACCTCCTTTCCTCGCGGGGCATCATGCCGGAATCCATCGTCGTTGGGATCCGCCATCCGGACGGGTTCTCGGAGGAGGACCGCCCGCTGCGTGATTTCGACCTTTCTCCCGAACTCGGCGGGGCCGCGTATTCGCGGTTTGTCGCCGGAGAACTCGTGTCCCACATGGACACCCACTACCGCACTCTTGCCCGTCCGGAGGCCAGAATCCTCGGAGGGGTTGCCCTCGGCGCGCTCAATACCTTTTACACCGCGCTTCACCACCCGGGAGTCTTCGCGAACTTCCTCTGCCTCTCGACCTCGTTCGAGGATGTCTCGATGTCCCTGCCGGCCGAATCCCGGCAACTGAACTTCCTTGCCTCCCTGCCCGCCCTGCCGTCGGGAATCCGGATGTATTTTGACTACGGGACCCAAGGGATTGATGAATGCTACGAACCCTACCATGCGGAGCTCGGATCCCTGCTGCGACAGAATGGCTGGAGGGACGGCGACCAGTTTGTGACCCGCAAAATCGAGGGGGGCACACACGATGAAATCTCCTGGCGAGCCCGGCTGGGGCCGGCCCTGGAATTCCTTGCCAGGCGCCCTTCTGCCGGAACCGAATCCGATGCCCCCCGCAATGACTCCATGATGAGGGAAAAACATATTTATTAGTTTTCTTTTCGGATATATTATTTTTTGTATTGTCTTTGTCAGCCGCATTCCCTCCCTCCAGCCCGACTCACCTTCCCTGCAATGATCCCGCTCATCGCCTCGCAAGTCCGCAAATACATCCAGTCCCAGTGGGACAAGACAGTCCGAGTTCCCGGCTCCGCCGCGCGCGGTGTGATCGACCTCCCCCACCCTTATGCCTCGCCGACCGCCGGGGACACGTTTCCATTCCTCTGTTACTGGGACACGTATTTCACCACGCTCGGGCTCTGGGCCGACGGGAGGGATGTGCTGGCACGCGGGCAGTCGGACAACCTGGCCTGGCTGATCGAGCGTTACGGGTATGTCCCCTGCTACATCCTCGAGTGGGATCTCACCCGCTCGCAGAATCCGGTGGCCTCGATCCTGTTCCGAGAGCGTTACGGGCGCGAACCCGATCCCCAGTGGCTGCGCCGGGCCTACGATGCCATGCGGCGCGAGCACTCGTTCTGGGCGACCCAGCGCACGACGGATAACGGGCTCTGCCGCGGGTTCGTTCACGGCGGGCCGGACGACATCGAGAATTTTTCCAAAGTCCTCCAGGAGCGGCTCGGGCCGGTGCCGGAGGATTTCGAGGCGCGCCAGCGGTTTTTGGCAGAGGCGATGGCAGAGGCGGAGACGTGGGATTTCACCCCGCGCTTCAACGGCGAGGCGTCGCACTTCAATCCGGTGGACCTGAACTCGATGGTCTATGTTCTGGAAACCAACATCGCCTGGGCGGCGGCGGAATCGGGCGATCCAGCGGCCGCGGCCGGGTGGCAGCAGAAAGCGGACCTGCGGCGCGATCTGGTCAACAAGCTTTGCTGGGATGATTCCCGGGGGTGCTACTACGACCACAACTTCGTCACCGGCGAGTTCAGCCCGGTCCTCTCGGCGGCGGCCACCTTCGCGCTCTGGGCGGGAGTTCCTGACGAAAAGCAGGCGGAGGCCTGCATCGCCAGGCTGCTCGAGCTGGAATTCGACCACGGCCTCGCCGCGTGCGAACCGGGGCAAAACCGCCGCGCTGTTCCGTGCCAGTGGGACTATCCGAACGTCTGGCCGCCGCTCCAGGCCTCCGCCGTCTTCGGCCTTCTCCGCTACGGGCATGACGCGGATGCCCGGCGGATCGCGGAAAAATATCTCGCAACCGTCTGTCGGAATTTTGAATCCACCGGGCAGCTCTGGGAAAAATACAATGCCGTGAGCGGCGGCACCGATGTCTCGGACGAATACCCGATGCCTCCGATGATGGGATGGACGGCAGGCACGTTCTCGTGGTTCCACGCATGGCTCACCGGCCAGACGGAACCTCCGAAGATTTGTGAATCCATCCGGAAATGGACCGGGATCAGCGCGATGTGGGGCTCCGCCGAAGGGTTCCGCGCGGACACGCACCTCGCCTTCCGGGGCACGCTGGATTTGGCGGAACCCATGACCCTCGAATCCCGGTTCCTCGGCGTCAGCACATACGATCTCCACCTTGATGGGGAGCTCGTCGCAGAGGGCCCTGCGCGCTTCCATGTCAACCACGCGGAATACGACCGACGCGAATGGAAGCTGGAGGCAGGCCTTCACACGATCGCAGTCCACGCCCACTACGAAGGAGAGACCGCACGCCTGATGGAATCCATGGACCCGTTCTTCTGGTGCGAGGTCCGCGACCCCTCCGGCCAGATCCTTCCCGTGAAATGGAAATGCAAGGAGCTGGACGGCTACCAGCGGCAGACCCGGCGGATCAGCCCGCTTTTCGGATGGGTCGACTGGTGCGACACATCAAAAAATCCCGACGGCTGGGAGCTCCCTGACTTCGATGACTCCTCCTGGCAGGTTCCCGTGCTCCGCCCGCGCCGGTTTCTGTCCTTTGATCCGCCGACCCTGCGCCCGTGGGCACCGAAGGAATTGCCGATGGCGCATTCCGCTTCCGGAACGCTCGTCTGCGCGCGCCACTTCGTCTCGAACGATCCGTCCTACATCTTCTTTCTCCGCGATCTGGACGATCCGAAGACGCCCCCGCAGGGCGTCTGGCGGCGATATGATCTGGGGAAAATCCGCCTTGGCCGGGTCCGCCTCACGCTCGATCTGCCAAAAGGTGCGGCCGTTGAAATCGCGATGGCGGAGACCCTCGAACACGGACGCGTCGCGCCGTTCATCAACTGCGCATCCGGGCCGTCGCTGAACTACGACCGCTTCGTCGCCCGCGGGGGTCGGCAGACATTTTTCCCGAAGACTCCGAAAGGCGGACGGTTCGTCGAGATCCATGTGATCTGCGATCCGGACAACGTCCGATGGGAGGAGGAGGTATTTCTCGACCGCGTTTATTTCGGCGAAAACGAGGCGGGTTCGTTCTCCTGCAGCGATCCCCTTCTCGACCGGATCTGGCTTACCGGATGGGAGACGTTCCGCAGCTGCTGCGAGGACGCCATCACCGACAATCCGACCCGCGAGCGCGGCCAGTGGATCGGCGACGCGCTCTCGGTCGGTCTGGAGATCAATGCGGTCGGAAGCGGGGATCTGAGCCTCGTCAAACGCTCGCTCAAGACAGCTCCTTTCAGCGTGGATTCCCTCGGCAGGATTCCCGGCCTGTATCCGGGAATCCGCGAATTTCTTCCCACCTACGGGAGCGAGTGGACCGGATCGAACCTCCGCTACTACGAGGTCACCGGTGACAACAGCCTGCTCGAACCGCTCTTCCCGGCCGCGCTTCGCAACCTCGAATCCTACCTCCCCCACCTCAAGCCCAGCGGCCTTCCGTCGGTGCCGGGCACGTGGACGTTTGTGGACTGGGGATACCTCACCGAAACGAATCCGTTCGCCGAGGGCGAGCAGCGCGAGTTCCACGCCGAGGTCGATCTCGGTCTCACCCTGTTCTACTATGAGGCGCTCGGCGAACTTGTCCGTTGGGCCGGAATCATCGGCCGCGAAAAGGATGCCGTAAATATTTCCGATGCCCGGGAACGGCTGACAGGCGAACTCCGGAAAACCTTTTCCGCCGAAGCTCTCAACGATCCTGCCGCGCGCGACAAGCTCGGCTATCACGCCATCGTCCTCGCCCTGCGAACCGGCGTCGTCGGCGAGGGAGGGAAGAAGCCGGCTCTGGAATTCATCAAGACCCACCTGATGCGGTGCTTCCCGAACGATCCCGCCGCACCTCGCCTTGCGGACACTTCGGTGATGGAATCCCGCCTCATCACCCCGTCATTCTGCCATTTCGTCTTCCCCCTTCTTATCGAGGCCGGTGAAATGGATTTTGTCCTCGACCAATACCGGACCGCGTGGGGCTGGATGCTCGACCAGGGGCTCACGACCTGGCCGGAAGTCTTCGACCTGCGATGGAGCCATTGCCACCAGTGGGCCGGCTGCCCGACCTGGCAGCTCTCCCGCTACGTCCTCGGACTGCAGCCACGCTTCAACAGGGGTCCAGGCCATTTTGAAATCAAGCTCATCCCCGGATCGCTCGCCTCAGCGAAGGGCAGCCTTCCGCTCGACGGAGAAGGAAAGGTTGTCCGCATTGAATGGAAGCTCACAGGCGATGAAATCATCATGCAGATCGAAGCCGATGCGCCAATCACGCTGGCTGATGCCGCCACTCCGGGAAAGGGCATTGGGACCAATGCACACCACGATTTGGTTTTTGCTTCAAATGAGCTGGGGGCCGCCGTCTTAAAATCATGATGGCCGATCTGACATTTCAGACAACCTTGCGTGAGGAGCAAGCGGCCGGGAAGAGATTGGGTAGGGCGGGATCGCCGAGCCCGCCGACTTCTCTCGACGGACGGCTCGGCGAGCCATCCCTACCATTGCAGGCATCCTGCCCATGTCTCTTTCACCTGCTCTCCTTAATCACATGAGTTCCCACAAAGACACCCCTCCCGACCAGCGGGTTCCCATCCTGAAACGTATCGCCTACGGGTTCGGCGCGCTGTCGGACAACTTCATCATGAACGGGTTCGGCTCCCTGGTGACGCCGATCTACAACATCGGGCTCAAACTGGACCCTCTTCTGGTGGGATGGGCGGTGGCGATCCCCCGATTGATCGATGCCTTCATCGATCCGCTGATGGGGAATATTTCCGACAACACGCGCAGCCGCTGGGGCCGCCGCCGGCCGTATCTCGTCGCAGGAGCCACGCTTTGCGCGCTCCTCCTCCCGTTGATCTGGATGCCGCCGGTCCATTCCCAGAACGGCATGTTCATCTACCTGACGTTGATGGGCCTCGCCTACTTCACGTGCTACACGGTTTACACGATCCCCTACTGCGCGCTCGGTTTCGAGCTGACAAGCGACTACAACGAACGGACCCGGCTGCTCGCCTGGCCGAACTACATCGGCCTCCTCGGCTCGCTTGCCATGCCTTGGCTCTACCCGCTCGCCCTCGCCGCCATCTTTCCGAACGAGGTGGTCGGCGCGCGCTGGGTCTCCGTCCTTCTCGGAATCCTGATCATCGCCACGGCGGTCGTCCCGTTCATGTTCCTCAGGGAGCCGAAAAGAGGCTTGGAGCAGCCGAAGGAAAAGCTCTTCGCGGCGATCGGAGTCGCCATTCGGAACAAGCCGTTTCTGATCGTCATGGTGGTGAATCTCATCGTCCTCCTCGGGCTCGCGACGATGGTGAGCCTCGGGCTCTACATCAACATCTACTACGTGTATGGAGGCGACAAGGCGGCCGCAGCGCAGCTGAGCGCCGTGGCAGGCTCGCTGGTGGCGGGGCTTTCCTACGTCAGCGTCTGGATGGCCACCGTGATCTCGACGCATTTTGGAAAGCGGCAAGCAGCCAACATCGGGCTCGGAATCTCACTGCTCGGCGCGGTCAGCTTCTGGTGGACATTTTCTCCGGCAATGCCCTACCTCCAGCTTATCTCCGCGGCCCTGACCGGCCTCGGGTTGCAGGGCTGCTGGATGCTTTTCATCTCGATGATCGGCGACGTCTGCGAGGAGGATGAGCTGAAAACCGGGATGCGCCGCGAAGGGATCTACAGCTCAGTGGGCGGGCTCTCCCGCAAGGCGGCCGTCGCCGCGGCGGCAGTGGGAACCGGCATCGTGCTGAAGGTCTGCGGATTCGACGCCGAAGTCGCCGAGACGACCGGCGCACCGCAGGAGGTCGTGATGAACATGAAAAACTGGTTCGTCTTCGGACAGGCCGGATTCCTCGCCCTCGGCATGTTCCTGCTCCGCTTCTACCCGATCACCCGGGAAAAAGCAGAAGAAACCCAGCGCCTGCTCCGCGAGCGGCGGGGGGCGTCCGGCAGGGTTGGCTGACGGCAATTGCCGGAGTGCCATGCTTCAAAATCGCGAGCTCAGCACCCGCGAAGCCGAAACCTCCCCGCGTTCCATGCGTCATCGTCAAAGGTTCCTACTGGTGAAGGCCCGAAGAATATCGCTCGGCAACGCCATCGACCTCTTCACCCTAGTCCTAGGACTGCCCCTTTTGACTGCAAAAGCAGAGCGACTGCATACTTAACCGACAAACAGATTAAGGTGTTCGGCGTTATAGAGAAAGCAACATTGGAGAATATCTCCAGCTCTTCAGATCAACAAATCATTATTACTTTAAAAACCGGAAAAAGCCTGCCGAGAATTAAAATATGGCTATCGCCCTCAATTGCCAGAAGCCCATCAATTTTTGAGAGTTACGGCTATTTTCCAACTTGGTGGAGCAGCTATTGGGGTCGCAAGGTTGAGTTCCGACAGAATACTACCTCCTCAATTCAGGTGAGAACGTCATTTAAGCACACCTCCACCACTGTATCGTCATCAAGCGGAATATCGTCATCCACATACACAGGTAAACACAGTTCTGAATGGGCATCCATTTTTTCGCCAGGAGATCCAATGACAATCGAGGGAGTTTTTAAAGGAATATCTGTCGATGTTGAACTTGGTGGCGGCTATCTGATAGAGCAAAATAATCTCAGAACAAACATGCCAGTTCGGCAATACGGTCCATAACGCACAATTGTCAAAGGTGTCAGTTCTTGCTTTTTGACATTTCCTCCAAAGAAAGCGACTTCCGTGCCCAGGCCCGGACCTCGCGTGCGTCCTCTGCGGCATCATCGGCCAATGCCCGGTCAGCCGATGCGCCGGGATACCGGAACTCAACGGCGCAGGGACCAAGTCGGGCGAGCATTTCCGCCAACCCCGGATAACTGGAAGTTCCCGGCAGGAGGCGTGACAGGAGGGAAAGGTCATGCGTTTTCGCGAAAGGGATGTCCGCCTCTGTCAACAGTGCTTTCAGGTATTTCTCCGCACACTGCTGGGCGAGAAAGCAGACGACGTCGTAGCTGGGAGAATCCGTGACCATTCCCTCCCGGCACATGGCGCGAAAATCGTTTTCCGCTTTGTCCACCCATTCCGCGGTTTCAGGCCGCATAGAGAACTTTTCCCTCGCGGGCGATGTCCCGCATAAACCAATCCCGCATTTTTTGGCGCTCAGAAAACTCTCCAGGGGTCCGGACAATCACATCCAAGGAAAATGTCCCCGGATGTGTCCTGCTGACGATTTCCGCTGCTTTCCGGGCCGGGTGCCCCACATACGGCATCAGCACCAACAAATCCACATCGGAGTCCGGCCCGCTCTGTCCACGCGCGTGCGAGCCGAAAAGAATAATTTTCTCCGGACGGAACTCACTGGCAATGGTATCGGCCAGTGACTGGATTTCCTTCATCGGTATCATTGCAGCGCAATCTTTAGCATAGCAGGATAAGAGAGGGAAAGCTCACTATTTGATCTCGCGGAGTTTTCCTCCGGATTTCCTCACGACCGATCCGATTTCTTTTTTGTCCTCGGGCTTCATCTCGAACCCGATGAAATTGATCTGGCAGCCGCCTGCCGCCTGAAGCGGGCCATCGGCCACCTTTTCGATTTCCTTCCACGGAATATCCTCGATGTTTCCTCCCGGCTTCCACTGAAAGCTGGCATCGGAGATCATGAAGATCACGTCCGGCTGCATTTTTGCGGCGAGTTCGAGGACGCCGACCAATCCCGCTGAGTTGCTGACGACCTTCGACGAGGCGCTCATGGTTCCGGATTCCACCCACTCGCTCTTGATCCAGTCGAGAGCGGCAGCCCGGTTCTGGTCGGTCGCGGGGAGGAGCTCGGGTTTGAACGGCTTGTAGTTTTGGGTGAACTGAATGATCCCGAAACGCGCGGTGATCGGAAGCTTCGAGATGAGGGCCGACGTTTCCTCCTGGATCCTGGTGAGGGGAACCCCGGCCTTGTCAGCCTTGTTGACGACGCTGGAGGACACATCGAAGAGAAGGAGGATGCGCTTCCCAGTGGATTGGATGCCGAAAAAGCTCATGCCGGTTCCCCCGAAGCCGCCCCCGCTTCCCGAGCCTCCGGCCCCGATCCCGTTACCGGCGCCGCCTGTGCCGACGAGTCCCGAAACCTGTTCGGAGACGATCTCGGAGGGGTCCAGCGGCAGGACCTGGTCCATGTCCATCTTGGGAAGTTCCGGGAGGGCGAAGGCCGTCGGACGGATGCTCTGCATCTTGTCGTTGAAGCTCGGCTTGGGCGCCATGCCGTCAAAGGCCGCCATGTTCATCTTGTGCTCGCGCTGCTTGGCCGGGAGACGGATGTCCCTGACCACCTTGAACTCCGCAGGCGGCTCGGTCAGGTAGCGGGCAACGATGACAACCCCGGCGATGACACCTGCGGCGAGGTGGATTCCGATGCTCACGAGCACGATGGTGATGATGAGCCGCTTGAGCCGCCTGCGGTGGTCCGGAGGTGCCGCCGTCATGGCTCCTCCTCCGTTGCCCCGGCGAAGGTCACTCCCTGAATGCCGGCTCTGGCGCAGGTGTTCAACACGTCGACCACGCGCTGGTGGATGGCGGCGTCCGACACATCAACAGTAATCAATGCCTGGCTCTTGTTGGCGTCGGCCGTCTCCTTGAACCGGGTCAGCGTGGCAAGAAGCATCGGGAGGTCGCGCTTGTCCGCCTTGTCCAGCGGGAGGTCGTTCAGAACGATCTGCCCGTTGTCCTGGATGAGAATCCTCTGCTCGTCCGGAATGTCGAGCGCCTCCTCCTGGGCGACGGTTCCCGGCAGAGTCATGTCCATGTCCGCCTCCGGCTTCACCGGCTTGGATGTGAGGATGTAGAAGAAGAGCAGCAGAAAGCAGACGTCGATCATCGGAGCGATCTGCAGCTCGATCTGGGGATGTTCGGTGCGCTTCATTTTTGGATGACCCCGAAGACGATCTCGATGGCGCCCGCCTCGCTCGCGATCGCCATGACCTCCTTGATTTTTTTGCCCGGTGTCCCGGCATCGGCGCGGATGTAAAGTTTGAGGGGGGGATAGTCTTTGAACCGCTGCTTGAGGTGGGAGGTGAGCTCCTTCGAGGTGACCGCGCGGCTGCCGCTGAAGAGCTGTCCGGAGGCATCGATGTTCACCACATCGCGGTCGCCCTCATCGACCGGCGCCTTCCCCGTCGAGGCCATCGGCACCTTGATGTCCATGAGCTTTTCCCCCTTGGTGATCTTCCCCGCGAGCATGAAGAAAAACAGGAGAAGCAGGGTCACGTCGATCATCGGGGCGATCTGAAGCCCGACTTCGTCGTGATGGACACGGCGCATGCGGCGGCGCGGGACGGACATGATTCTATTCGGTTGGAGCAGGAGACTCGAAAGCCGGCTGGTTTGGGTCCGCCACTCCCTGAGCCTCGCCGGTGAAGAGATCGAGCATGTGCGAAAGCGTCTTGTGGACGTCCGCCATGTTGGTCGTCAGCATTCCGCGGAAGAAGAAGTAAAGGAACATCGACGGGATCGCGAGGAGCAGGCCCCCTCCGGTCGCGATCAGCGCCTCGCCGATGCCCTTCGCAAGATCCGTCGCCTCGGCCTTCCCGGCCGTCAGGGCGCTGAAGCTCGTGATCATACCCGCCACCGTTCCCAGCAGACCGATCATCGGGGCAAGAACGGCAAACGTGTTGAGGTAGTTGACCACCACCATCATCTTGGTTTCCTCGCGGAAGCAATCATCGGCGATCGAATTCTCCATCGCGGATTTATTGAACATATCCCGCTCGAAATTCGCCTTCGTGAGCGCCGCCGCCAGCGCGTGCGTGAGCGGTCCCGGATTGCTCTGGCAGAACTGGTAGGCGGAGGGCAGATCGCGCTGGCCGATGAGGTTGTTCAGATGCGCCACCACATTGGGGGGCATCAACTTTCCCTTCCGGAACATGATCGCGCAGTAGGACCCGAGAGCCACCACCGCGACCGAGCAGAGCGCGATCAGGTGCATGATCGGTCCTCCGTCGCGATACAGATCGAGGAGGCTCTTCTCGCTCGCCACGCCCATCGCCGAGGCGGTGGAGGGAAGGAATGCGAGGACGGCCGCAACGGACGCAAACGCGGCAGGAGCCGGACGGGACCACCAACGGACGGTTTCAGGATTTTTTTGTGTTCTTGGTTTCATGGCTTTTTTTCTTTGGATCGGGATCGGCGGGTTTTTCCTCATCGTCCGGAGATTGCTGCGGGGCTGCGGAATTTTCCTCCCGGGCCTCCTTTTCAAGATCGACCGACGTGAGGGTCGCGGGAAGCGAGGTGATAAAATCCTTTGCGGGAGCGGCGTATTTCGTGCCGGTGTAGAGGATCGTGATATCCCGCGCGCACTCAAGCGCGTTCGCGGATTCGCCGGCGAGCTGATAAATCCCGACAGCCCCCCAGAGCCCCCGTGCAGCCGCATCCGCCTGCGAGCCCTCGAAAAGGGCGGGGTAAAGAAACAGGTCCACCGCCTCGTGATAAAGCCGGTTGCGCTCGGGAATCACGTTGAGGTCCTCCTCCCAACGCGGATTGTCCTCAAGCAGCTTTTTGAGCGAAGCCCCTGCAGCCTCAGCGAGGATGTGTTTTGCCTCGATGAGGACGGCCGGATCTTCCGTGGCGGAAGCAATCTCCTCCGCCTCCCTGACCGCCTCACCGGCCCGTCCGGTGGCCACCATGGCGCGAAGCCTCCCCTCTTTTGCCTTCATTTTGTCCTCCGGACTCCATGCTCCGCTCTCGACCTGCTGAAAAATTTCCAGCGCCATTTTGGCGTCGGCTGAAGCTCCGCCCGCGAGAAGTGCCTTCCCGAGCGCGTTGCCGACACGGGCCGCATGGGATTTCGGGATCCCCAGCCATGGGGAAGCGGCCGCCCAGGCGGCCTGAAGTTCACCTACAGACGCACGGAGGCCCAGCATCTGCTCAACAGCGGGATCGGGAGCAAAGTCGATCGAGACGATGTCGGCCCTTGGAATCGAGACCGAAGCGAAAACCGGACTGGCTCCGGGCGCGACCGGAAGCGGGACTTGGAATTTCAGCACAGCCGCCTCGATTCCTGCGATTTTTCCCGTGCGCTTTTCGCCGCTGCGGAGGGTCAGGACATCCTGCGCGGAGAGGATCGAGGCGGAAAGAACGAATGTAATAAAGAGGTGTTTCATCCCTTCGGGGTTTCCTCCTTGATAGGACCGCCCAGCACCTGGAGGCGTTCCCTGGCGCGAGCGGCTTCCGGAAACCCGGAAAGCTCCTCCCTGCCGCCCAGTTCCTGATAGGTTTTTCTGGCGCTGTCGGTGTCCTTCAATTTTTCGAAGGCCTCGCCGCTCCGGACATACGCCTTGGCGACCCAGTCCGCCCAGCGACCGTGCATGACATAGATCCGCTGGAAGTAGGGGACTGCGAGCTGGGGCTTTCCGGAAGCCATGTGGATTTCCCCGATGCGGAAAAGCGCCTCGGCCTTCTCCTTCCCGCCGGACAGCGGATTTGCCAGCAAGGCCTCGAGCGTCGCCCTGGCATCATCCGTTCTGCCCTGCTTCTGCTGGAGGCCGGCCTTGGCCAGAAGAACTTTTCCGACCAGCATGGAGCCGAGAGTCTCTTTTTCATAGCGGTCGAACCACGACAGGGCCGCTGCCTCGTTTCCGTTCGAGAGTTCGGCAAACCCCAGCGCGGCCAGCGCGCGGTCCTTCTGGGGGGCGCGCGGGTTCCACTTGACCAGATCGCGATACATGGCGACCGATTCGGCGGATCTTCCGGCGGACCCAAGCGCCTCTGCAAAATCGGCCAGCAGGAGCGGGTTCGTCGCCTGCACGTTCGCGAGCGCGGCCGCCTCGAGCATGTGCGCCCGGGATTGGTCCGGCGCGGACTTTTTCATCGCGCTCCCTGCAGCCCAGAGCGCCCTCATCTTCAGCGTCTTTTGTCCTTTCGCGCCGGCCTCCTGACCAAGGGTGCCAAGCCGGGCAAGGTATTGGGGGGCCTCGTCGCCCTTGTAAAGCCGGGACAGCGCGGGGAACAGGTCCTCCACCGAGCGGATCGACGGGTCGTCGCCATGTTCCCGGATCGCCTCCCAATACAGATCGCGGGCTTTCTCGGGCTTGTTGTTCTGACGGTGGAGCCAGCCGATCTGGTAGACCGCCTCGGCGACGCGCGGGCTGCGGGGGTTTTCTTTCTGGAATACAGTGAGATGGTTGAGAAGCCGGTCGTATTCCTCCAGGAGCTTGAGGGCCTTTGCGGACTTGAAAATCCCCTCCTCATAAAACCGCGTCTCCTCACGGGGAATTCCCTTGAATGAAGCCATGCCCTCCTCCATCTCCCCCTCGTTCATCAGCGCATCGCCGAGAAGGATCCGGGCCTCGCCTGCTTCCTCATGCCCGGGATACGTCCGCATGAACGAACGGAGCTCCTTGATCGAGGTTTTGTAGTCCTCCAACTGCTGGGCGCAATAGGCCTTCCGGAACACCGCGTTGCCGGCAAACTGCCCCTTGGGAAATTCCTTGAGATACCCGTCCATCGCGGTGCGGGCTTCGGCAAACTGCTTGTCGAGCGAGAACCCCATCCCCCGCCAGTAGGCGGCCGCGTCGGCGAGCTCGTGCTTCGGATGCGCCTTCCCGAATTTTTCAAAAACCTCAATGGCCTCCTTGTTTTTTTCGGCCAGAAGAAGGGTGAAGCCCTTCATGAAAAGCGCCCGCGGTGCAAAATCGGAATCCTTGTGGTCCTTGAGAATCACATCGAACGCGGCAAGCGACTCTTCGAACTTCAAGTCCTTCTGGGCGGCGAGCCCCTGGAGGTAGAGAACGAGAGGGATCGACTTGGACTCAGGGAATTTTTTCCGGAAGGCCTCCGCCGCCTCGAACACTTTCGGCCAGCGTTCGACCTGAAACCATGTTTGGACCAGGTTGACCGACGCCTGCTCGACAACTTGGTCGGGAGGCATGCTCCGGAGCATGTCCTCAAGAATGAGCGCTGCCTCGCGATAGCGCTTCATCGCCTGGTATGCGGTGGCCAGTCGCAGTCTCAGCGCGGCATCGAAGCTCTTGATCTTCTGAAAGCTCTCCACCTCTTGCTTCACCTTCGCGATGATCTGGCCGAGGAGAAATTTCGTATAGGGATCGCTGCGGGGTGAAGCCTCGGCCACACGCAGACGGCCTTCCAAATCTATGAGCCGCTCCTCCTGGCGCTTGAGCAGCCTCTCCGACGGCCAGACCCGCTGCAGGCAGGCGATGGCCTTCCGGTATTCGCCCGCCTCCAGCCACCGGTTGCCCAGCTCGAGCGTGAGGGTCTGAAAGGTGACCAGCTGGGAGATCTCCCCGAGGCGGGAAAATTCCTCGCCGATCACCTTCATCGCCTCGTCGTTCTGGTTGTCCTCCAACAGCGAGTAGAGCTGGAGGATGACTGCGCGCGAGCGGTTCTCCGGAACAAGGTCCGGCTTAAGCCCGGCGTAGTATTCCGCGGCCTCCCTGAATTTTTCCTCCAAAAGCCAGGCCGTGCCGATCAGCAGCCTCGCCTCGGGGATCTTGCCCGCAGCAGGATATTGCTGCGCATACGCCAGATTTTTTTCGACCCCCGGCGGAAACAGGGAGATGAACTTTTCAAGGGCCGCCCGCGCTGCGGGGAAATCTTTTTCCTCAAGCTCGGACACCCCGAGCCAGAACTGAAGTTCCTGGATCTCGGAGGTCTGCAGCGGAGGCTCCTGGGCAAGGGCAACGCGGATCGGTTCGAGGGCATCGCCAAACTTCCGCTGGTGCACGAAACTCATCGCATGGCGGAAACGGATGCTCCGGATCGCTCCCTCCGCCTCCTTCGATTTGCCGAAATCGTCGAGCAGCTTCTGGTAAAGCTGTCCGGCCTCCTCGAATTTTCCATCCAGATAGAGCCGCTCCGCATTGGCATAGTATTCCTGCGCCGTGAGTCCGGCTGCAGAATCGCCGGTCTGAGAATTTCCCGCGCCCGACACAGCCAGTGAGGCCAGCGCAAAAATCAGCGGCAGACGGAGAGGCGAAGTCATTGCGGCAAGAAGGCAATACAACGCGTCCGCCCGGATTTATCCAAAGTCTCGTTGTGACAAAATTGTAACATCCGGCCTGTCAATTTCCATAGCAGGATCCGCGCCGCACCGGAACAGGAATCCTCACCAGGGCAGTTGATTTCCCCGGCCGCCTCTGCTATTCACCAGTCTTCCATGGCCAAAGACGATTGCGTGACAAGCGAAGGAGTCGTTGTGGATGTGCTCCCCGGCACGATGTTCCGGGTCAAGCTCCCCAACGGGCATGTCGTTCTTGCCCATATCTCGGGAAAAATGCGCAAGAACTTCATCCGGATTGTCCCCGGCGACAGGGTGGCGATCGAGCTTTCCCCCTACGACCTCGGCAAGGGCCGCATCACATTCCGGGAGCCGGAATCTCCTCCGCCTGTGCAGAAACGCTAGGGCGGACTGATCGGGTGTCGTAATTTTCCATCGCCCCTCCGGATTCAAGCAAAATACTGTTTGCCCACGGATGGTTTTGGAGTTCCTCCCCTCCGGTGAGCGACCGGGGATGGCTGCCCTCCAGTCCAGCGGTCTATGTCTGGGGCGCGCATTCCGCCGGAGTGTCGGAAGCTCAGCCGAACCATGCGGCTTTCGCCCCGGGATCGCAAAATGCGGCTATCAGCTTCTCCGCGCCGGGGGCCGTTTTTGTTGCCCGGCGTTTCAGCAGGTTGATCGGCCGGTCCAGACCTTTTCCGGCAAATGGTCGGCAGATGATATTGGAGGGGATGGCGCGGCAGGCGACTTTTGGGACAATGCTGACTCCCATGCCCGCGGAAACCATCGCCAGAGCGGTCGAAATTTGATCGCACTGAAGGGAAATGTGCGGCTTGCAAATGCGCCAGATTTTTAAATTCTGCTCGGCCAGGCAATGCCCGCTGCTGAGTTGAATGATCTCGCCGGGGTCGATGTCCTCCGGACTCGGCAGGCCCTTTCTCAGCGCCAGCGGATGACTGCGCGGAACCGCGAGCAGCAGGGGCTCGCGGAAAAGCTCGCGCAGATAAAGCGAGCCCCGCCGGAGTTCGGCGGCGGGCACATCGCTGATCACCGCAAATTCCACATCTCCGGATACGACTTTCGGGATGAGCTGGGTCGTGCGGGACTCGTCGATCGAGACGATGATGCCGGGGTGGGCCCTGCGGAACGGGCCCAGTATCTGCGGCAAAAAGTAGGGAGCAATGGTCGGAATGATGCCGAACGAGGCGCTTCCACCCTCCAGCTCCCGGCGTCCCTGAAATTCGATCTGCAAGCGCTCCGCTTGCGCAAGCAGCGAGCGCGCGTGCGACAGGAGAAGATCCCCGGCCGCGGTGGGATCCATTCCGTGAGGACGCCGGTGGAGAAGAGGCTCGCCGAATTCCTGCTCCAGGGCCTGGATTTGCTGGCTCAGAGCCGGCTGGGAAAGATGGAGCCTCCTGGATGCAGCGCTGAGCGAGCCCTGCTCGACGACGGAGACAAACGAATGAAGTTGGCGGAGTTCCATGGGCCGGATGAGCCGGAAATACGTATAAGCAAAATCAATAGCAGGAATAACTTAAATCATCTACACAAAACCCTCTGCAGCGGCTAGGGTTTCAACTTAACCAACACCCGGTAAGTTAACCCGATCCCTCAGAGTCCACCCGAACAACGCCATGAATGAACACGAAATGAGCACCGCCGGAAAATGCCCGGTTCCCCACAACACCAGCCCCGCGACAGGCAAATGCCCGGTCTTGCATGGCGGCAACACCTCCGCCGGAAATCAGAAAATGGATTGGTGGCCGAACGCGCTCAACCTCGACATCCTACACCAGCAGGACGCCAAGACCAACCCCATGCATCCCGGCTTCGATTACCGCAGGGAGGTCAAAATCCTGGATTTCGAGGCCCTCAAAAAGGACATGTGTGCCCTGATGACCGACAGCCAGGACTGGTGGCCGGCCGACTGGGGACATTACGGCGGCCTCATGATCCGCATGTCGTGGCACGCCGCAGGAACCTATCGCACGGCCGACGGGCGGGGCGGTGCCGGCAAAGGTAACCAGCGCTTCGCCCCGCTCAACTCCTGGCCCGACAACGTCAACCTCGACAAAGCCAGGCGACTGCTCTGGCCGATCAAGAAAAAATACGGCAACAAACTGAGTTGGGCGGACCTCATCACCCTCGCGGGCACCATCGCCTACGAGACGATGGGCCTCAGGACGTTCGGGTTTGGGTTTGGACGTCCGGACATCTGGCACCCGGAAATCGATGTTTACTGGGGAAGCGAGAAGGAGTGGCTGGCACCGAGCGACGGTCGCTACGGGGATGTCAGCAATCCCTCGACCATGGAAAATCCTCTGGCCGCCGTGCAAATGGGGCTCATCTACGTCAACCCAGAAGGCGTCAACGGGGTTCCCGACCCGCTGAAAACCGCCGGGCAGGTACGCGAGACCTTTGCCCGTATGGCCATGGATGACGAGGAGACGGTTGCCCTGACCGCCGGTGGCCACACGGTCGGCAAGTGCCACGGCAACGGCCGCGCCGAAAACCTCGGGCCGGTTCCCGAGGGTGCCGGGGTCGAGGACCAAGGTCTGGGCTGGATCAACAAAAAGACCCGCGGCATTGGTCGCGATACCGTCTCCAGCGGGATCGAAGGGGCTTGGACGACCCACCCGACACAGTGGGACAACGGATACTTTTACCTCCTCCTGACCTACGAGTGGAAACTGAAGAAAAGCCCAGCGGGCGCATGGCAGTGGGAACCGGTCAACATCAAGGAGGAAGACAAGCCGGTCGATGTCGAGGACCCTTCGATTCGCTACAATCCCATCATGACCGACGCCGATATGGCCATGCGCGAAGACCCGGTCTATCGGAAGATCTCGGAGCGCTTCTACAACGATCCCAAATACTTTTCCGACGTTTTTGCGCGGGCCTGGTTCAAGCTGACGCATCGCGACATGGGGCCGAAGGTCCGCTATATCGGCCCCGACGTGCCGGCGGAGGATCTGATCTGGCAGGATCCGGTTCCTGCGGGCAGCACGACATACGACGTTGCCGGGGTGAAGGCGAAGATTGCCGCAAGCGGGCTCTCCATCCCGGAGATGTTGGCCACCGCATGGGACAGCGCCCGCACGTTCCGCGGATCCGACCTGCGCGGCGGAGCCAATGGAGCGCGGATCCGGTTGGCTCCGCAGAAGGATTGGGAGGGCAATGAGCCCGCCCGCCTGGCCCGCGTGCTCGCCGTTCTCGAGCCCATCGCGGCAGCGGCCGGGGCAAGCTTGGCGGACGTGATCGTGCTCGCAGGCAATGTCGCGGTCGAGCAGGCAGCCCGCGCGGCAGGATTCGAAATCGAGGTGCCTTTTGCTCCGGGCCGTGGTGACGCGACCAGCGAGCAAACCGACGCGGCTTCTTTTGGTGTGTTGGAGCCCCTTGCCGACGGCTACCGCAACTGGCTGAAGAAGGATTACCTGGTCAGCGCCGAGGAACTTCTCCTGGACCGCACCCAACTGATGGGCCTGACCGCTCCCGAAATGACTGTCCTCACCGGCGGGTTGCGTGTTCTCGGCGCCAACTATGGCGGCGCCAAGCACGGGGTTTTCACCGACCGGGAGGGAGCGCTCACGAACGACTTCTTTGTGAACCTGACGGACATGTCATACCGCTGGGAGCCGGTCGGAGAGAACCTCTACGAGATCCGCGATCGCGCTACAGGCAAGGCCAGGTGGTCGGCGACCCGCATCGATCTCGTGTTCGGCTCCAACTCGGTCCTGCGCGCGTATTCCGAACTGTATGCCCAGAACGACAACCGGCAAAAGTTCGTCGACGATTTCGTTGCGGCCTGGACAAAGGTCATGAACGCCGACCGCTTCGATCTGGCATAAGCGCTTTGGATGGAGTAAAGAATCCCCGGGGCAAATTATGGGGGGACTGGCGCTGTCCGGTCCGTTGCTATCCACGGGCGACACGGCGGTCGTCCCTCCAGCAATCCGCGGTAAAGATTTTTATCTTCGGGTAAAAACCGCGAATTCCGGGACCGCTCCATCAGCGGGTATCCGGAAATAATGAGCCGGCGGCGTGGGCGGAGGGGTTTCTCCCTGCCGCCCACCCGACTGCCGGAAGGGATTATTTCTCCTGCTCGAGCACGGCCTGGGCGGCTGCGAGGCGCGCGACGGGCACGCGGAACGGTGAGCAGCTCACGTAGGTCAGGCCGACTTTGTGGCAGAACTTCACGCTGTCCGGATCTCCGCCGTGTTCGCCGCAGATCCCGAGCTTGATTTTCGGGTTTGTCTTGCGGCCTTTTTCGATGGCGATCTTGATGAGTTGTCCGACGCCATCCTGGTCGAGGGTGGCAAACGGGTTCTTCTTGAAGACCTCGTTCTCGGTGTAGGAGTTGAGGAACGAGCCCATGTCGTCGCGGCTCATGCCGAGAGCGGTCTGGGTGAGGTCGTTCGTGCCGAAGCTGAAGAACTGCGCGGTCTGCGCGATCTCATCGGCGGTGATGGCGCCGCGCGGGACTTCGATCATCGTGCCGACGAGGTAGTCGAACTTGACCTTCTTCTCGGCCATGACTTCCTTCGCCACGCGATGGACGATCTCGACCTGGAGGTCGAGCTCTTTCTTGAACCCGACGAGCGGGATCATGACCTCGGGCTTGACCTTGATCTTTTTCTTGGTGACGTCTGCCGCCGCCTCGAAGATCGCGCGGGCCTGCATCTCGGTGATTTCCGGATAGGAGACTCCGAGCCGGCACCCGCGGTGGCCGAGCATCGGGTTGAACTCGTGCAGGTCCTTGACCCGCTGGGCGATCTTGTCGGCGCTCACGCCGAGCTTTTGGGCCAGGGCGTTCTGAGAGCTGTGGTCGTGCGGCAGGAACTCGTGAAGCGGAGGGTCGAGCAGGCGGATCGTGGCGGGGTATCCGTTGAGCGCCTTGAAGATTCCGGTGAAGTCCTCGCGCTGATACGGGAGGAGCTTCGCAAGAGCTTTTTTGCGGTCGTCGGTCTTTTCAGCGAGGATCATCTCGCGCATCGCGTCGATCCGGTCGCCCTCGAAGAACATGTGCTCGGTGCGGGTTAGGCCGATGCCGGTCGCCCCGAACGCGATCGCGTTCTCGGTCTGCTCCGGGTTGTCGGCGTTCGTGCGCACCTCGAGGCGCGCGACCTTCGAGCACCAGTCCATGAGCTGCTTGAAGTTCTTGAACTTCTCAGTCTTCTGCGCGGCCTTGTCGCCATGGAGGAGGCCGGTGATGATCTCCGATGGAGAGGTGGGAATCTGCCCGCCATAGACGGTTCCGGCAGTGCCGTCGATCGAGAGGAAGTCGCCTTCGTTGAAGGTCTCTCCCGACACGGTCACGGTCTTCTTGTCGTAGTCGATATGAAGAGCGGAGGCGCCGCAGATGCAGACCTTGCCCATCTGTCGGGCGACAAGCGCCGCGTGCGAGGAGACCCCGCCCTTGGCGGTGAGGATGCCCTCCGCGGCGATCATGCCGCGCAGGTCCTCCGGCGACGTCTCGGTGCGAACGAGGAGCACTTTTTCGCCCTTGTCCGCGGCAGCGGCGGCGCGGTCGGCATTCAGGTAGATCCTGCCGGAGGCGGCACCAGGCCCGGCGGGAAGACCGCTGGCGAGGAGCTTGGCTTTCTTGATCTCGGCGGCGTCGAACACCGGGGCGAGCAGCTGGTCGAGCTGGTCGGCGGGGTTCCGCTGGATCGCGGTCTTCCAGTCGATGAGCTTCTCAGCAACCATGTCCATCGAGAACTTGAGCGCGGCCATGGCGGTGCGCTTTCCGTTGCGGGTCTGGAGCATGAACAGCTGGCCTTCCTGGATCGTGAATTCGAAGTCCTGCACATCCTTGAAGTGCTTCTCGAGCGTCTGGCGGACTTTTTCGAGTTCGGCGAACGACTTCGGGAGCTGCTTCTTGAGGAGGGCGACCGGTTCGGGGGTGCGGACGCCGGCGACGACGTCCTCGCCCTGCGCGTTGATGAGGAACTCACCGTAGAATTCCTTGTTTCCGTTTGCCGGGTTGCGTGTGAATGCGACGCCTGAGCCGGATTTTTCGCCGGTGTTGCCGAAGACCATCGCCTGCACGTTGACAGCCGTGCCCCATTCGGCGGGGATGTTGTATTTCCGGCGATAGACGATCGCGCGGTCGTTCATCCAGGAACCGAAGACGGCTCCGACCGCTCCTTCGAGCTGGTCCCAGGGATTCGCCGGAAAGCTTTTGCCGGTGCGCTCCTTGACGAGAGCCTTGAACCGCTTGACGAGCTCCTGCTGGTCCTGGGCGGTGAGCTCACTGTCGATGATGTCGGCATGGTATTTCTCATGCTTGAACTCGTGGATGATTGTTTCGAAGGGCTCGTGGTCCTCGCCCTCACGCTTCTGGACGCCGAGAACAACGTCGCCATACATCTGGACGAAGCGGCGGTAGCAGTCCCACGCGAAGCGCTCGTTCTTCGTGGCGGTGGCCAGGGCCACAACCGTCTCGTCGTTGAGGCCGAGGTTGAGGATCGTGTCCATCATGCCCGGCATCGAGTCGCGGGCACCGGAGCGGACGGCCAAAAGAAGGGGGAAGCCCTTCGAGTCACCGAACTTCGTGCCCATGATCTTTTCCATGTTACGGACACCGGCTTCGACCTGGCCCTGCATTTCCTTCGGATACGTGCGCTTGTTTGCGTAGTAGTAGGTGCAGACATCCGTGGTGATCGTGAACCCGGGAGGCACGGGGAGACCGATGCGGGTCATTTCTGCGAGGTTGGCACCTTTGCCGCCGAGGAGCGGCTTCATCTTGCCGTCTCCATCAGCCTTGCCAGCCCCCCAGGTGTAAACATACTTGCCCTTGCGGGGTGCTGCGGACTTCACTGACTTGTGTTTTTTGGACATAAAGGAAAAAGAGGAAAAGTCTAGAAATACCAGCCGCACGTTCGGTGTCAACGCGCTGATCAAAATGTTTTTTTGTTATCCGGAATTTCCGGGGGCGTGAGGCGCGCAGGGAACAAAACCTGCGTCAGAAAGATTGACCTAAATCAATGCTTTTGTATTCGCTCCGGAAGTTCTGTCGGAAAAGCTCGCTTTTCAGCGAGGGGTCTGCGCGGGTCTGCGGGAGTCGGGTAGTGGCCGAGGATCGCTGTGATGTCGTCCTTGCTCGGCATCTTCGGCAGGTGGAACTTGTGGACTCATACACATGGAAGCTCTCGGAGAGCATCGCCCTCATCCCCGAGGGACGGCTCTTCTGGCAGCATGAGTTCCTGGAGAATCCCCGCAATATCTCCTCCAGCCTCGACGGTGGCGGCGGGCCATCATTTGACTACACCACCAGCTCTCCCGACCGCGACGCCGTCTTTTCCGCCGCCAGGCTCTCCGCCCAAGTCGGACCGAACTGGAACGCCTACTTCTACTACAACGCCGACTTCGGCCGCCAGGACTACATCAGCCACTCGATCAGCACCGGCCTGAACTTCAAGTTCTAGCCCGCCCGACGGATTGCGGGTTGTGTTGTTGTGCCAACCGCCTGTCAATTTTCCACAGACCCTTGGCGCAACGGGGCTACAACACGGGGAGCCTGGTTTTTGTTGTAGCCGCCTCGCTCTGTCGAGGCGTTGGAGATGAAAACGGCGACAGAGCGCCGTTGCTACAACAGACAGTCTCTTGTAGCCGACCCGCTTTGACTCGCAGGCTCGCCCGTTAGGGCTATCCATCGGACAGTCTTTCTCCCTGCGGTTGACTGTCGAGGCGTTGGCATGATTTTTATCAAATGCCCTTGCACGCTTGTTTGAGACAGCCAACATCTTCATTGCATGAATGCGTTTCCTGCGCGTCCTCCCCGAATAGACCTCTTTCAGCGCACCCGGCCATTCTATTTTGTGACGTTCAATACTTGGAAACGTCTGCCAATCCTTGCAGACACGCGAATCCACGATGCCTTTGTGGCGTTCTGCATCCGCGCTCACGAAGAACATCACGTTGCGGTCGGCCGATACGTCCTGATGCCGGACCATATTCATCTTTTTGTTTTTCTTCCGGAGGACATGATTCTTTCCCGCTGGGTCCAGTCACTCAAAAGCATTTTGGGTAAATCCCTGATTTATTGCGGCCACGACAAACCCCACTGGCAGGAAGGATTCTTCGATCATGTCCTGCGAACCGGGGAGAGCTATGGAGAAAAGTGGGCATACGTGCTGGCAAAACCGGTTCGTGCCGGATTGTGTCAGGAGCCCGGCCAGTGGCCGTGGCAGGGAGAAATTATGCGGATTGAGTTTTGAGGGTGTGCACGGCGACAGAGCGCCGTGGCTACAACGCGGGGAGCCGTGGTTTTATTGTAGCCGCCCCGCTTTGACTCGCAGGCTCGCCCGTTCGGGCTGTCCTCCGGACAGTCTTTCTCCCTGAGGTCGATTGTCGGGGCGTTGGAGATGAAAATGGCGTCAAAGCGCCGTTAAAGTCGTACACGGCGACAACCGAGCAGAGTAAGGAAGCCTGTCGCGCGATTCTCCCAAGAGGGGTTGACTCGCGGTGAGAACTTGGCGACGCTTTTCGGGCGATGGATTTTTTCGACAAGCAGGCGCGGGCGCGCGTCCGGACCCAGTGGCTGATCGCCTATTTTTTGTTGGCGGTGGCCGGGATTATTTTGACGCTGCAAATTGCCCTCGCGTTGATTTTCGGGCTGGCTCTGACGGATCCGGATTTATTTTTGATGGTTTCCCTCGGGGTGGTCGGGCTGGTGACCATCGGGAGCATCGCAAAAATGGTGGAGCTTTCGAAGGGGGGGCGGGCGGTCGCTGCGATGCTGGGAGGGGTTCCTGTGGATTTCAACAGCGCCGATCCTGCGGAGCAGAGGCTGGTGAACGTGGTCGAGGAGATGTCGATCGCTTCCGGGGTGCCGGTCCCTGAGATCTACGTGCTGGAGGATTCGACGATCAACGCGTTTGCCGCCGGCCACGGCCCGGGAGACACGGCGATCGGGGTGACGCGCGGGTGCATCGAGCGGCTGGACCGTGATGAACTGCAGGGGGTGATCGCGCATGAATTCAGCCATATTCTTCACGGGGACATGCAGCTGAACATCCGGCTGATCGGGGTTTTGAACGGGATTCTTCTGCTGGCCCTGATTGGCGGGATCGTCCTCCGGATGGGCGTTTACGCTCCCCGGTCGGACGATTCGTCCGATGGCCGGAGCAAGGGTGCGGGTGTATTTATCTTTCTGGCGACCGGGTTGGCCCTATACCTCATCGGCTGGATCGGCGTGTTTTTCGGGAAGCTGATCAAGGCGGCGGTGAGCCGGCAGCGGGAATTTCTCGCAGATGCCGCTGCGGTGCAATACACGAGAAATCCGGACGGCCTCGCAGGGGCGCTTGCGAAGATCTCCAAATTTTCCTCGCGGATCGAAAGCCCGCGCGCCGAGGAGGCGAGCCACCTGTTTTTTGGCAACGGGGTCGGGGATTCGTGGATGGCGCTCTTTGCGACGCATCCGCCGGTCGAGGAGCGGATCGGGCAAATTTCTCCCGGGTTCGACATTGCCGCGGCCAAGGCGAGGGCGCCCGTTGTGCCGCCGAAGGAGCCGAAAGGCTCCCGCGTGGGAGGGCGGCTGGCGGAAGCCCTCCTTCCAGGCCAGCCGCATGTGGCCGAGGCGGTGGCCCTGCTCGCCGGGCTTCCGGATTTCTCGAGAACGGCGAGCCGGGAGCTGCATGGGGCCTGCGCCCTGGTGTATTCCTTGCTCCTCTCGGAAGATCCGGTCATGCGGGGGCGTCAGGCCGGGCTCCTTCAGACGGACGGCACGCTTCGTCACGAGATGCTTTCCCATTTCGCAAGGCGGGGGGAGCTGAACTCCGCGCAGCGCATCGGCCTCGTGGATATTTCCATCCCGACGCTCCGTCACATGTCGCACGAGCAATACGAGGTTTTCCGCACCAATGTGACGCAACTTGTCGAGGCGGACGGGGAGATCAGCCTTTTTGAATACACCCTTCAGAAGATCCTTCTCCGCCATCTGGACATGTATTTCACAAACACAACCGGCGCGAAGGTCCAATACAAGACTCTGCTGCCTCTGCTGCCGGAGGCGGGGATCCTGCTCTCGTCGCTGGCGACGATGGATCCGGGAACGCCCGAACAGAAAAATGAGGCGTTCCGTTCCGGTGTCGCCGAACTTCTCGTCAAGCCGTCCGCATTCCCGCTTGAGAGGTCGGACGTGATCGATCTGCAGGCATTCGACCGGGCGCTCGACAAAATCGCACTGGCGGCACCGGACGTGAAGCGGACAATCCTGACCGCAGGCGGGGCGGTCGTCATGCACGACGGTGAAGTCAACGACGGCCAGGTGGAGTTTCTCCGTGCCATCTCCGACACGCTCGACTGTCCGGTGCCCCCGTTTGTTCATATCGCCTGAGCGGGCGATACGCCCCGGAGCCCGTGTGACAATTTTGTTCAAGGATTTTTCTTGAGGAGAGGACCTCCGCGGGAGATTGCTGGCCGATGACCGCATATTTTGCCACCGCCATTGTCGCCTACCTGATCGGGTCGTTTCCGAGCGGGTATTTTGCCGGGCGGCTTTGCGGGATCGACCTCCAGAAGTCGGGGAGCGGAAATATCGGGGCGACCAACGCACTGCGGGTGCTGGGAAAGAAGTGGGGTTATGCGGTGTTTGCAGCCGATGCCTTGAAGGGCGGACTCTCGGTGATTTCCGGCTATGCCCTGGCGGGAGTGTGGAAGGGACCTTTGCCGGTGCATGTCGCCGTGCTGGCCGCCTTCTTTGCAATTATCGGCCACAGTTTTCCCGTGTGGTTGGGATTCAAGGGTGGCAAGGGAATCGCGACCTCCGCGGGCATCATGCTCACGCTTTTCCCCGGAGCGGTCTTCCTTTCCGGCCTTTTCGTCTGGCTGACGCTGTTCTTCGCAACGCGCTTCGTGTCGGTCGCCTCCCTCGGGGCTGCGGTGACCCTGCCCAGCACGGCGCTTGCCCTGCATTTTTTCGGGAGGCCGGAGGCCTGGTTTTTCGGGAGATGCGATCCCGTGCTGGTTTTGATTTCCGCCCTGATGAGCGCGCTTGCGATCTGGCGCCATAAGGACAATATCAAGAGGCTTCTTGCAGGCACCGAAAAACGCTTTGAGCGGAAACCCCGTTCGTAAATTTCATGTTTAAAAAAATCAGCATTATTGGCGCGGGAGGATGGGGCACGGCCCTTGCGGTTCTTCTTGCCGAGCACCGCGGGCAGGTCCTGCTTTGGGGGCATGACCCGCAGGTCGTCGAGGAACTCGTCTCCAAGCGCACGAACACCACCTATCTTCCAGGCGTCAGGCTGCCTCCCAATGTTTATGCCACAGGGGATATTTCCGAGACCCTCGACGCCGGACTCATGCTTTTTGTCACTCCGTCGAAGGCTGCTCGGGAAGTCGCCACACGCATCGCATCGTTCGGTCCCCGGGAGGGACTTGTCGTGGTGTCGTGCACGAAGGGGATCGAGCACGACAGTGGAAAGCTGATGGGCGATGTGATCGGGGAGGTGATTCCAAAGTCCCGGATTGCGGTGCTCTCCGGGCCGAACCACGCGGAGGAAGTGGCGCAGAAAGTTCCCGCTGCGGGCGTGATTGGGTCCCGCCATGCCGACCTGCTTGAGCCCCTGCAGAAAGTGTTTTCGCTGGCGAGTTTCCGCGCCTACACGAGCGACGATGCCACCGGGATCCAGCTCGGAGGTTCCCTCAAAAATATTTTTGCCATTGCCGCCGGCGCTTCCGACGGATTCAACATGGGCGACAACGCGAAGGCGGCACTGGTCACGAGATCGCTGGCCGAGATGATGCGTCTCGGGGTCGCCCTCGGCGGCCGCCGCGACACGTTTTTCGGACTCAGCGGGGTCGGGGATCTCATGGTGACGTGTTTCAGCCGGCACAGCCGGAACCGCAAGGTGGGTGAGAGGCTCGGACGGGGGGACTCACCGGAGGAAATTCAGTCCTCAATGCAGATGGTCGCCGAGGGAATTCCCACGGCCCTGAGCGCGTGGCAGTGCGCCCAGCGGCTCGGCATCGAGGCTCCGATCACGTCGCAGATCCATGCGGTGCTCTACGAGAAAAAGGCTCCGCACGAGGCGATGTGGGAACTGCTTGGGCGCCCTCCCAAAGCGGAACGGGATTTGCATTCCTGATGAAAATCGGCCTCGTCCGGCGCGGTCACTCCCCGACCGGCGGTGCCGAGGCGTATCTCATCCGCCTCGCCTCCGCAGTGGAGGCTCTCGGCCACGAGCCGGTGCTGGTCACGACGCACGATTGGCCGGAGTCGCGCTGGGGCCATCGCGGCATCATCCGTCTTAAGGGAAACTCCCCGGAGGATTTTGCGGCGTCTTTCGGATCGTGCCGGACCGGATGCGACATCCATCTCAGTCTGGAGCGCGTCCCGGGTTGCGAGGTGTTCCGGGCCGGGGACGGGGTCCATTCCGCGTGGCTGAAGCGCCGCGCAGTTTTCGAACCCGCTTGGAAACATGCCACCCGTTGGTTGAATCCGAAGCACCGGCAACTGCTGCGGTTGGAGAGACGGATTTTCGATCCGGCCAACACGCGGGCGATTATTGCCAATTCCCGGCTTGTCCGCGATGAAATCCTCTCCTGCTCGGAGTTTCCTGCCGGAAAAATCCATGTGGTCTACAATGGTATCTCAGCGCCCGCCATTCCTGCAGACCGGCTGCAGGCCCGCCAGAAGCTGGGCCTCAAAGCACGGGATTTCTGTGCGCTCTTTGTCGGTTCCGGGTGGGAGCGAAAGGGTCTTCGCACGGCAATCAAGGCGGTGGAGAGGATCAACGCCGCGAAGCTTGTCGTCGCGGGGCGCGGGCCGGCCGACTCCTTCCGCTCCAATCGCGCGATATTCACCGGTCCGACAAGCGATTTTGGGATGCTTTTCGGGGCTGCCGATGTTTTCGTGCTCCCGACGTATTACGACCCGTTTTCAAATGCCTGCCTGGAGGCGCTGGCCGCCGGGTTGCCGGTCATCACGACGCCGGCGAATGGATTTTCTGAAATCATCGGGCAAGGTGTGCATGGCGGGATAGTTCCGGAGGGCGACTCCGGGGCGCTTGCCGCTGAAATGGAAAAGTGGGACGAGCCAGCCATCCGGGAAGCCACCCGCCCCGACCGCCTCGCTCTCGCATCGGAATTTTCCATCGAGCGGAATGCCCGGGAGACGTTGAGGGTGCTGGAGAATGCGTCCGCCGGTTGAGCAAATTCGGCAAGGGAGAGAAGTTTCCTGCAAATATGAGCAGTCAGAGCAGGTTCCGGATCTGTCCGGAAAACCGCCTTTGCCCGGGGCGGTCTGCCACAATCTGCTGGCCGCAAAGGGCCTTTGTCAGCGCTCACCGGATCACAGCGGATACGTCTTGCGCTTTCGCAGGCCCTATCGGCCAGTATCTTGCGCCATCTCTTCCCCTCCAAAGGACGTTTTCGGGTTCAAAGCAAGTGTGCCGATGCCCCCCTTCATCGACCAGCGACACGACGTGATTTCAGCTCGAATTTGTGGAGACTCCGTTTGAGGGCGGCAGCAGGGCATCCGGCATTCCTGCGTGAGGATCCGGCATTCTTTCCGCGGCGTCCCTCACCCTCCTCCACGCGGCGGACGCTCGTCATACGCCCGACAGATCCGCATGAGAAAGGAAAAAAACGCGCGGTGCCGCGCCACGATCCGATAGAATAAATTCAAAGTTTGTCGGAGCCCCGGAACATAATTCTGCGCCCAAACCACCGCCCTTGCAGGCGCCCACGACGTGGCAAGGGCCATGAACACCGCGTCGGCAAACTGACGCCGCCCTCCATCCGGCGAAAGATACTGCACGGATTTCTCCAAATCTTCCGGAGGGATTTCAGGGAACAGCTCCCCCGCGCGAATGGAAGGAATGTATTCAACTCTGTCACCGGTGCGTTCTCGGCACCAGGACATCCAGAAACAGCAGAAATGACACTCCTCGTCATAAATCAACACCGGGCGTGACGACGATCGCTCCATCGCCAGATATCCTGCCATACCAAAAGAATCGCGGCGAGCGAAACCGGCAGGCAACACAAGGGGGCCGGGAAGCCCCGACCCGGGTTTCGGCTGCCGGTTTACTTTTTGTCCGAACCCGTAAGCTTCTTGAATTCATCGTCCTCGCGCCAGGGTGCGAAAAGGGGATGGAAAATCACAGCCTCCCGCACAGGGATTCCGCCTTTCTCGATCGCCGTGCGGGCTGTGGCAAAAAAGTTGGTCTTGTCGTTGTTTCGAAAGTAGGCGCACGCGAGGCTGAGGTAGTCGTCGCCGACGTTCGTCCCGACCGCTGCCAACCGTTTTGCAGCCTCCAGCTCGCGATCGGGGAGGGCGTTCGCTTCGCTGAACTGGACCGCCTTGAGAAGAAATTCCGGATTATCGCCAAACGTTTCAACGGCCGCCTTCAGAAGGTCGGATGTCTTGTTCGTTTCACCGGTGGCATAGTAGAGCTCCAGAAGCTTCTCCGTCTTCTCCATGTCTTTCGGGTTTTTTTCCAATGCATTCCTGGCAGTCAGGATCTCCCCATCGAGCTCCTTGCGCTTCTCGGCGATCGCCCGAAGCCTCCAGAGCGCCATGTCGTTCGGATCCTCGGCATTGGCAGGTTCGAGAAGCTTGATGACGCCGTCACAATCCCCGCGATCCCAAAGCATCGTGGTCATGGCGTTGAGGCTCTCGGGATTTCCGGGCCAGAGGATCAGGGACTGGCGGTAGGCGAGTTCGGCCTCCTTGAGCATCTTCCGGTGCCTGTAGAGGTTTCCGGTCGTGGTCCGCAACTTGGAAAACGACCTCTGCGCGTCGTAGTCTTTTGAGAAGTCCGGATTGCCGATCAGACGCTGCAGGTAGGAATCCCAGAACCGCATGTCGGAGGCCACGACATCGGCGGGAATTTCCTTCTGGGGCTCCTTCATGATCCGGTAGCAAAGGCCGTGGGGCAGGGCGTGGTCATAAGACCAGGTCAGGGGGAAGCTTTCCTCGACGAAAAAATCACGGGTATCCCGGTTCTTTTCCCAGATCAGCCTGGTCACCACGCTGTGCGCGACAGAAGGATCAAGATCGTTCGTCTTCGCCTGGTCTTCGACTTCCTTCCGGACGGCCGCGTCAATTTCCTCTTCCGTGGGAAAAACGAGCGGCTCGGCCGGATAGGTTGCGGCGCGCCCGAGCCAGCGCTCGAAAGCGTTCCCGGGTGCGGGCCGGTCCGGACCGTAATGGTCGGCAAGGTATTTCCGATAGAGCGGTTCCCCCACCCCGTTTTGAGTGATGATATACAGGTCCCTGCGATCGAAATCCGGATCCCTCTTCACCGAGGCGGGCTGCCCGCTTTCGCCGAGGATCATGTAGGTGGGCACAAACCGCCCGGGGTCGGTGCCGCCATAAACCACGCTGCCCCTGGGAAGATCCTTCAGCATGTCGTGGCCGAACTCCCAGCCGAACCACCTTCCCCGCTGGTTGCATCCGGCCTCGTTCAGCATCAATGGCATCACCGGAAGTGCCAGAAACAGAAACCTCGCCCAAACCACCTTGGGATAACGCTTGAACACAACAGAAATACCCAGCGCCATACCGAGGGCTGCCAGCACGGCAAAAATCAGATTGGTGTAAGTATGAAAGGGCATCTGAAGCCACCAACCGGAATTGTCGATGCCGGCTGCATCGGCGACCGGTTGAAGAATGGCCGCCAGCACAAAACCGAACTCCAGAAGGTAAACCCAGGTCCGCCGGGCGACATCTTTCAGGCGAAGGATCACGAACAGCGCGCCGAAATAGCCGAGAATTCCGATCGGTGTGAAACTGCGCCCGAGCTGGAGCCAGAAGAATCCCGCCCAATCCTGCAATTGGGAGTAAAGCGACCGCGGCGGAGGCTCGCCGGGAGCCGGCTGCGACGGCGGCCTTTCCCCGACCGTGCCCATCAACCGTCCCAGACTGCGCAGGCTCTGCTGCGAAAGGCTCCCGTTGTATTGGGAGCGGTTGAAGGAAAAGTAAAATCCTTCGGGAGTCCTCGTATATGCCCAGTTCATGGGTGGGTTGGTCGAGGAGGCGAAGGGCATGTAGGCATAGGGAAGAAGCCCGAGCGCCACGACAAAAGGCAGATAGGCGATCAGCCGCCATTCGATGGCAAGGCGCCTGACAACCACCAGAACCAAGAGCCCGAGCATCACGCAGTAGAAGAACCGGAGCGCCGTTTTCAGAACCGGCCCTTCCCCCGAAAGGATTGCAAACCCGAGATAAGCAAGGAGGGCCGTCATCAGGGATGCGATCACCAGCTCCCAGAAAAGATCCCTCCGGACAAGAAGGACGGCCAGAAAAGGAAGGGGAGCCATCGCGATACTCAGATGATGGTTGCTGAAGGAAAGCGCGATGATGAAGAACGCGAGCATCAGCCAGCCGAGGTTTTCCGGGCGGCGGAGCCAGATGTAGAGAACCACGAGGTAGAGCCCGATCGTCAGGGCATGCAGCGTGTAAACCTCGGAGATTGTCGCCTGCGACCACATCGAAAAACTGAAGGCGAAGAGAAGGCCGCAAGTGAGGGAGATCAGAGTCCCGAGGCCGGGCCAGCGGTCCAGTTCATCCCCCATGAGCCACCGCAGAGAGCTGCGGGTGAGCGAGGTCGTCAGGCCGACCGCAAGGCTGCCGCAAACACCACTGAAAAGATTGATCTCCCACGCCGCATTGCCGAGCGGGAGAAGCTGGAAAAGCCAGGCCAGCAGCGTCCAGAGTGGATACCCGGTCGGATGCGGGACCCCAAAGTGCTGGGCTGCCACCATGAACTCGCCGGAGTCAAGGAGCGTGACATTCGGCGCTGCCGTCCATGCATAGACCGCAAAGGCAATCACCCCCGTGAGAACCCCGGCCAGCAGATCGCCTCTGTTCCAGATTTTTTCAGTGATCGAACACTCCCCCGCCGGCACACATTTTTCTCTACTCATGAAATAAAGGCGGTCGCGAACATACGGGAAGCCATCGTGAAAAAAGAATCAAAGAAAGGGCTCCGACCCAAGAAAGAATCCCCACGGCCGCACAAAGATTATACCACCAGGGCTGCTCAAACCGGAATTCCACTCCAGAAACTCCATCGGACTTGACCGCGGAAAACGCCAAAAACGCGCGGTGGATCTTCAGGGCAGCTCCGTCACCCCCATAGGCACGCCAATCCGGATGCCAGGCCTGGTTCATCACAAGCCAGCCGGGACTTCCCGTCTGCTCGAAGGCAACCTTTTGGTAGCTGCCTTTCATGGAATTCATCACGCGGAAAAACGGGGCCCCCTCCTGAACCGAGCGGCCTGCATTCATCGGCTCGATCCGGCCGTTGGTGATTTTCCCTCCAAGTCCCGGCTCCCCGGTTGGAACTCCGGGCAATTCGATAACGGCCATGTGATACCGGGCTCCCAGAAGCGCTCCCATTCCAACCCCGGGGGAACTGTCAGTGACCGTCAAAAAATCCCGTGCCAGGAACCCGTCCCCAAGCGAACCCTTGTTTTCCAGGACTACGAAATTGCCGTTTTCGTAGGCCTGAGGAAGGAACTTGCGGAGTCTCTCCTGGAGATCCTTCGGGGTATCCGGGTCAGTCTTGTCCACGAGCACGTGAGACACGCCGGAAATGTCCAGATAGGATGCGAGGTTTTCGTCGGAAATGAACGCTGTCCCCTGCAGGATGGCCGCACCGCGCTGCTGAAGATAGTTGTTGAATGCCTCCGCAACCAGAGGCCGCCCCGATAGCATCGGCGTCAACAGGTAAAAATACCGGCCGGAAAACGGATAGACGCGTCCGGGAACCGGCGAGGACTTCAAAAATTCCTGTGCGGACAGAAAATCGTCGAAGACCTCCCGCTCCATCGGCCCATTGAAGAACGGCTTCGCATACGGCGCAACGTCCAGCATGACCAGACAGAGCATCGCCGCAAGGAACCCGGATTTCAGGGCTCCCACACGCACCTTCGCAATCAGCAAACGCCCGGCAATCGCCGCAGCCACCACCACGCAAACCGCCCCGGTGACCTGGAAGAAATCAAACGGCGCGCGGATGTTTTTATAAACAGGCAGCACTTCGAGCAACCGGAACCCAGGCACCAAAAGATAAATGAACGCGATCGCCGAAGCAACCGCTCCCCTCAGCGGCCACTCAGGAGGCACCAGGCGGAAGATCGCCCAAACCTGGGCAGCGAGGAAAAACCATCCGAGCGCGGGGGCGAAGTCTGGCGCGCCCGCAGAAAGCGCGAGGAACTGCATGTGCCCGCCAAAAACACTCTTCGGCCCGAAGGAAAGCCAGAACGTGAGGAGCGCCAAAACAAAAAATGTCCGGGCTTTCCGGCCCTCTCCCGAGTCATGGAAGGTCCCCCGGAAAAGCGCTGTGACAAATACGACGAAGACTCCGATCCCGAGGTATGTTCCGCCATTACCTGTGGTTGGAGAATACGTGCTGTCGATCCCGCCGGTCAGCATCCCTCCGCGATCCACCCAGCCAAAAGCCGACTTCGTTGAAAAGGCCCGCTGCCAGGCATCGAATGGCCCGAACTCGAACATCGCCACAAATCCGCTCTCTCTCAGCGCCGGGAGATTCGGAACGACTGCCAGCAGCAAAAATGCCCCTGCGCCCCACAGCACGGGCATGAGACCCGGACGCCTCTCCCGGGGCTGACTGAAATACTCGGCGCACGCAAAGATCCCGATCGCAGGCAGCGCCATCAGGCCGGTTTTTCCATAGGCCATCACGACACCCGCAAAGGCGGTCGCCGCACAGACCGCCGACCCGGCACCGGGGGTCCGGAAAAATGCTGAAACGGCCCAGAATGCCCACGGAAGCAGCGCCATCGAACACACCACGACAAAATGCTCGTAGCCCGCCGCCCGGGTGAGAAGCGACGGGCACAACAAAAATAGAAATCCTGCGAGAACTCCCGCCCACGCATCGTCCGCATACCTCCTGACAAACAGAAAGGTCCCGCAAGACCCGAAGGCGATCACCGCCAGCACCGCCACTTTCGGCCCGACAAGAAATCCGAGCGGAATGCTGAAGACCCACATGGCAACGTTCGTCACCATGAACGACCAGGAAGGTGCCAGGCTCGTCCCCTGCATGAACATCGGCGACCACCAGGGCAGCCCGCCCACAGAACGCGCGGCGACCAGGAAATCCCGCGCCTTGGCATAGTTTGCCAACAGTTCCTGATTCGAAACCGGCTGCAAAATCCATCCGAGCGCAACGAGTGCCAGAACGGAAAAGAGAGCGAGGAAAAACAGAAGGCTCCCCGAAGCCCCGCCGCGCCGGGACGTGGAAGTGCCTTTTTGAGGGACGGGGCTCCGGTCATTTTTCCTCATAAAGAATCAGAATCTGATGTGGATACATCAATGAAAGGAAAATGCACTCGGAATCCCACTCATGCCACAAATCCTGCGGCGACATCCGAATACCCCCTCCTCCAAGGTTGTCAACCCCCCCCCGGAAGGATACGTAGGGGACCTGTCAGTGGATCTCCCGACACTGGCTTCCGACTATGCCATGATCTCCCGCATCGCTTTCCATCCCCACTTCCGGCTCTGGTCGCTATTGGCCCTGACACTTGTCTGGGCGCTTCTTTACCTGCCTCATTTGAGAACCAGTCCCGGCTGGTACGGGGACGAAACGCTGACGTTGATGATAGGAAAATCCGTGTTCGCCGGCAATGTGGCGGACCGCGCGCTGACGGCGACATTCTGGCATCCCAGCTACGCCTACCAGCCCGGATATGCGTGGCTTGTTGGTGCCGCATCGATGGCTTTCCAAGGCGATATCGTCGGCGCCCGCCTGCTGAATGCCGTTCTGGCCTACGCGATCGCGCTCCTCTTCGTGTTCGGCGGGGTCAGGGTCTTCGGCTGGACGACCTCGCTTTTTGCGGCGGCCCTCTTCCTCACGTATTCCCAAACCATCATCCACTTCCGGTGGATCTACCCTCACAATCTGGTTGCTTTCGGCTTCCTTTTGACAGCGCTCTTCCTCCTTCGCAAAGCCTCTCCAAAATCGGATTTCTCGGCAGGTTTGGGTCTGGGTCTGGCTGCTCTGAGCCATCCGCTGTTCGCTCACGGTGCCATCGCAGCCTGGGTTTGCAGATTGAAGCGGCCCGTATCATGGATCCGGCTGGCTGTCTTTCCCGCCCTGGCACTTGCGGCGACGCTCGGCTGGACCTGGCTCCGGCTGAATCCGAAGCCATGGCTCTGGGAGGACATCCTGGCTTTGGGAAGCTTCTACAACCAGTTCAGCCAGGACAACGGCTCCGGCCTCCAATCGGCAAGAAACATCTTTTTCTTTTATTCCCAGGATGCCTTTCACCTTGGCGCATTCGTCTGCGCCCTTCTCTGCATCAGGAAAAGATTTTATGCCATTCCGGTTTTCCTTGCCGTCGTTTCCGTGCTGCTCCTGCAAAACCGCCAGAATCTTCCGGTCTTCTATTATCAGGCTGTTGTATTTTTACCCATTTTGGCACTCGCCTATGCAGGAGGCATCAGGCACCTGGAAGTCCGACTCCGCGCGGCTTTTGGCAGCCGGGCGCGCGCGGTTCCCCTGTTTGCGCTCATACTGCCCGCCTACCTTTTCGTTCTCAACCTCCCCCCTTCACTTTCAGGCACGCTGGTCCCCAGGAACCAGCATTGGGTCACCCAGAGCACGCAGGAAGTGGAGGCCGCCGCCAGGTGGATCAACGAACACAGCGTTCCCACCGACCTGGTGGTCTGCCACCAGAATATCGGATGGCTCCTGCGTCCGAAAACCACGGATCTCATGCAGGCCACCGCGTGGAGCGGACGCCCGACATTCACGTTTGAGAAATTGCCGGAAAAGGCCCGCTTTCTTTTTCCGGCGGACCTCCTCGCCGCGCGGTATCTTGTGCTCGGCGATATCGACCAGCGCTGGACGCTCGCCCAGCCGAATGTGGATTGGATTGTTAACGTCCTTACGCAGGAGCATTGGCCGGTCGTGTGGCGCGGAGAATTCTATTTGATCGCGGCTAATCCCCGCTTTGAAACACTCAAACCCTGATCCCGCACGATGCCCCTTGCCACCCGGAAAAGGACGGATTACGTTGCCGACACAATGCTTCCCGCGGTCAACATGGAAGAAGCCATCGGAAAAACCGTGGGACGGAGGAGGGTTCCTGCCCGCAGCAGCGACTACGGTCTGGGCTTGCAGACATCTCTGGGACAGCTTTTCCGATCACATGTGCCCAGAGGGGTTTTCCGTTTCCATTCGCACCAGGAGGCAGACCAATGGCTGATGAACCATTTGACCCGGAAACTGGAGAGCTGATCTCGCGGCCTCCCATGCGGGAGGATTTGGTCGCACTCTGCCGGGAGCTCAACCAGCGCGGCGCCCTGTATTATGTTATTGGGGGATTCGCAGTCATCATGGCCGGCCTGCCACGGACAACTGGAGACGTTGATCTCCTCATTGATGCCAGCCTCGAAAACGAGGCCAAAGTGTTCGCTGCTCTCGCAACGCTTCCGGACGGATGCGTGCGCGAGCTCGATCCCGGCGATGTCTCGAAATATCTGGTCGTTCGGGTGGCCGACGAGATCCTTGTGGACCTCATGGCCAGCGCCTCGGGGATTGACTACGCCGAGGCGTCGCAAAGCGTCGTCATCCACGAGATTGATGGAGTGGCGATCCCCTTTGCCAGCCCCGAGCTCCTCTGGCGCATGAAGTCGAGCACCGGCCGCGAGAAGGATCGCGGCGACCTGTATTTCCTGCGCCAGCTCTTCGCGACCCAGGGGAAAATGCCTCCCGAAAAGTAGCCGTCCATCGGGCGCTCGCGATTGATCCGGGCTACCGCTGCCAGATTTTTCCGGCGCGGCGCAGACGGGCGTAAACGAGGTTCGGCGTTTCGCCGGAGCGGGACTCGTGCAGGTGCCGGATGAAGGTGATCGCCACGATGTTCAGGAAAAACAGGATGAGGAAGTAGATGCTGTGCCGCCGCCAGTGGAAGGCTCCGGTCACCGCCTCGTAGGTTCCGATCACATCGAGAGAAATTCCCCAGACTACCGGAGCCGCCCCGAGACCGAGGCTCGTGATGACGGTGAACAGCGCGAAAAAGTGGTTGCGCCCCATCTCGGGCATCGTGGCCATGATGATCCGGACGTTCGCCAGGTTGAAGTTCGCCCCCGCGATGCCGGCCAGAAAGTTGAGGGAACCGATGACCCACATCGAGCACGGAAGCACTCCCGCCGCCACAAGGAACCACCCGAAGATCACCACACAGAACAACCCCAGCGCCCCTGCCATCACGGGCTTGCTCCCGGCATCATCCACCAACCGCCCGACAAATGGCAGGCTCACCAATGCCCCGATGAATGAGAGGCCTGAAAGATAGAGAACCAGTGACACGTCGAACTTCGGAAACTCCCGCAGATACTCGACCGTGAACACCCCGAGGCTTCCGATCACGGCCATGAAGATCAGGTTGAAAACCAGCAGCGCCCGGAATGGCGGATACGCAATAATCTGCTTCCATGGAACCGGCTGGGAAGAATTCCGGACCGTCTCCGAGGCCTCGACCTCGGGGATTTGCCGAATGAACCAGAGGCTCACCGTGGCTCCGATAGCACTGAGCAAAAACACCAGGGAGTATTCCCAGGAGTCCACCCGGCCCGTCATCACAAGGGCCGAGGCCACGAGGGCCAGAAGGCAGCCGACATGGATGAAGATCTGATCAAGAGACAGAAACCTTCCTCGAATTTCCTCCGGAATCAATACTGCGATCCAGGGCATCCAAGCGGCGGAGGAGATCCCGCGAAGGAGGTTGAAAACAAAAAGCGAAGCGAGGATCATCGCGAGTTTCGACGAGTTGTCCAAGAGCGAGAGAAGAGGAACCGCCGTCACCAGAAATATGAAAATCGTCCGGAGGCTCCAGCCCATTAAGACAAATTGCCTGTATCCGTAACGCCCGAGAAACTGGGCGGCGGGAAGCTGGAAGACCGTCATCAGCGGAGTGAAGGAGGCGATGATGCCAAGAACCGTGGAGGACGCTCCGATGCTCTTGGCATAGAGGATGACGGGTGCCCCCAGAATAATCTGGAACGACACCGCATTGAACAGGTTGAACCAGTGCGCGTTGAATGCCCCGCGCGGGTAGACCGCGCTCATCGATGCGGCTATTCGATAACCACCGGCTCCGACACGATGGCAATGGTCGCGGGTCTAAAAACCGGACCGTCGGTCTTCGGCGGCTGGATAAGGCTCCGGGCGATGAACTCGGGGATGATTGGTGCCGTCAGGCTGTAACCGCCGGTGCCGTCAGGCATCATCGGCGTGCCCCAGCGGTTGCGGCAGACGACTTCACTGGCAAGAACCGACTCCCCGCGAAGCGTGTGGTTGATCATCGGGGTCTCCTGCGGGGTGGCCAGCGTGCCCAAGAAGGAACCGCCGGCAATAAGAAGCCAGTTCATTCTTTGTTGATATACGAAAAGTCCGGTGTTGAAAAGTGGATAATTCAGCGATCCGTTGCTTCAGGACAGGGATTCGGATAGAATTCGGGCCAGTGAGCATAACGCATGATGTGATAGTGATCGGGGGATCCTTCTCCGGAGCCTCCACCGCACTTCTATTGAAGCGGGAGGCTCCGGACCTGCGCGTCGCCCTCGTTGAGCGATCCATGGAGTTTGACCGGAAAGTCGGAGAGGCGACCACCGAGGTCAGCGGGAACTTTCTCACCAAACGCCTCGGGTTGGCCTCCCACCTCGCCCAGCATCACATCACCAAGCAGGGATTGCGGTTCTGGTTTGCGAATGATAAGTCAGACGATTTCGCCAGGTGCGGAGAGATCGGCGCGTTCTACCAGGTCCGGATGCCGTCCTTCCAGGTGGACCGCCAGGTTCTCGACCAACACGTCCTCGATCTGGCTGTTGCGGCGGGGGCCGAACTCCTCCGCCCGGCAAAAGTCGCCTCGGTCGATTTTAAAGATGGGATTTCAATCGTCCATCTCGAGTCCGCGGGAAAACCCATCGTGCTCCGTGCACGCTGGGTTGTGGATGCCAGCGGGAGGGCGGCTTTTCTGGCCAGAAAATTCTCCACTCTGACTCCCCTCCCCGGGCACCCGACGAACTCGGTCTGGGCGAGATTCCGGGGGGTCAAGGACCTCGATGGGTTTGAACTCCGCAGCAGGTATCCGGAATATGCGCGCGCCTGCCAGGCCAGCCGCACGGCGGCCACGAACCACCTCACCGGCTACGGATGGTGGTGCTGGATCATCCCCCTCAAAGGCGGCGACACCAGCGTCGGAATTGTCTACGACGAGCGGCTCTTCACTCTTCCGCCCGGAGAATCCCTCGGATCGCGGCTGCGCGACCATGTGCTCAAACACCCGGTCGGAAAAGAACTTTTCGGGTCGGCCGAAGTCGTCCCGGGCGACGTGAAGGCGTATTCCTCGCTACCGTATTTCTCCACGGAAATCGCAGGTCCGGGGTGGCAGATCGTCGGGGATGCCGCCGGGTTTCTAGACCCCCTCTACAGCGCCGGCCTCGACTTCTGCTCGTGGACCGTGTCGGCGGCTGTCAACCGCATCCTCATGGAGCGCACGGGAGGGAACTCTGACTACCCGGATCTCAATGCCAGGTTTTTGCGCTCCTATCACGCGTGGTTCAAAGCGCTCATCAAGGACAAATACCATTACCTCGGGGACGCGGACCTGATGCGGGCGGCCTTCATCATGGACATCGGATGGTTTTATTTCGGTCCTGTCCGCGAGCTCTGCATCTGCCCGAAGGGTGGTTTCGAGCGATTCCCGTTCGATGGCCCGATCGATGGCGCCGTTGCCAAATTCATGGCGCTTGCCAACCGCCGGCTCAAATCCATCGCACAAAGGCGCCGCGCCTGCGGAACTTACGGGGCGAATAACCTCGATCACCGGGCGATGGTCGCGGGCTTTGAGCCGACGCCGAAGGTGCTCCGGACCGTTCTTCAGGGCGTCCGCCTCTGGCTCCGGGCGGAATGGAATAATCTTTTCCTCAGGCCACAGCCTGACGTTGCCAAGAATCCTGTCCCTGCCACTGTGATGTAGGCGATCGGCCTGACGAAACCGCTTCAAAATGTCCTACCCGTCCTTCCGCTCTTTCTGTGAAAAACTGGAGTCCTCCGGCGAGCTGCGCAGGATTACCGGCCCTGTAGCGACCGAACTCCAGATCACGGAGCTGGCGGACCGGGAAATGAAATCCCCCGGGGGAGGCTCCGCTCTTCTTTTTGAAAAGCCGACAATCAACGGGAGGGAGTCAACCTTCCCGCTCGCGATCAACACGATGGGCTCCCGGCGGCGGATGGCGATGGCTCTCGGGCTCGACCGGATCGACGAGCTCGCCGACCAGATGCAGTTCCTGATGAAGGCGAAACCGCCGCGCACGCTCAAGGAAGCCTTCGCTCTTCTCCGCAACGGAATCGATGTCATCCACGCCAAACCCAGACACGTGCGATCGGCTCCCTGCCAGGAGGTCGTCCACAAGCCCGGCGGAAATTTTTCTCTCGATGACCTTCCGATCCTCCACTGCTGGCCGGACGACGGGGGGAGATTCATCACGCTGCCGACCGTCTACACGAAAGACCCCGACACCGGCGACCGCAATGTCGGCATGTATCGGATGCAAGTCTATGACGGGTGGACCACCGGAATGCACTGGCAGGTCCACAAGGTCGGCGCGCGGCACGGAAAGCGGTATTACGAGCGCGGCGAGCGGATGCCCGTGGCTGTCGCCCTCGGCGGCGACCCGGCCCTCACATTCGCAGCCACGGCTCCCCTCCCCGACGGTCTGGACGAAATCCTCTTCGCGGGCTTCGCCCGGAAGAAATCCGTCGAACTCATCAAGGGGGTGACCGTGGATATCGACGTGCCGGCGAATGCGGACTTCGTGCTCGAAGGCTATGTGCAACCCGGAGAAATGCGCGCGGAGGGTCCCTTCGGCGACCATACCGGATTCTACACAAACGTGGACGACTATCCGGTATTTCATATCACGGCAATCACGAGGCGACATGATGCGGTCTACCCGGCCACAATCGTCGGCATTCCGCCGATGGAGGATTTCTACATGGGCGAAGCCAGCGTCCGTGTATTCCTCCCGGTCTTCAAAATGAATTTCCCCGAAATCGCGGACATCGCCCTGCCGGCCGAGGGGGTTTTCCACAACCTCGTCTTCGTTTCCATCCGCAAACAATACCCGCTTCAGGCCTACAAGGTCATGCACGGGCTCTGGGGAATGGGGCAAATGATGTTCGCCAAATACATCGTCGTCGTGGACGACGACTGCGATGTCCACAACACCAGCGAAGTGATCTTCCGCCTCTGCGCAAACACCGACCCCCAGCGCGACAGCACGTTCGTAAAAAACCCATCCGACTCGCTCGACCACGCCCCCGCGATTGCCAACATCGGCTCGCATATGGGATTCGATGCCACCCGCAAACTCCCGGGGGAAGGCTACACGCGAGGCTGGCCGTCGCTTGTGAAGATGTCACCGGAAATCCAGGCCTGGGCGGACAGGTTTTCCAGCGCACGCTGACCTGCTCAGCGGCCGGGTGGCTTCAGCGCCTCCGCCAGTCTTGCAGCCACCGGATTCCGGAAATTCACCAGCTCCGGCTTCGGGGTTTTCAAAGCCCCCACCACATGCCATGCCCACCAGGCAAGGCCCATTACGACCAGCAGGGGAGCGAGACGCCCAGCACGCTGAAAACACATCTCCCAGTTCCAGAACGCGGTTCCCCGAACCGCCTCAGCCAGAAGAAATCCCGCCAGAACCAATGCGGCCAGAACCCCCGGGTAGGCAACCGGATTCAGATAGAGCGCCAGTTCCCACTGGCCATTCAGCGCGGCCCGCATCGCGCGGGTTCCCCCGCAGAACAGGCATGGCAATCCGGTCAGGGCATGAAACCCGCACGGTATCGTCAGTGATGGCGGCCGAGGAATCCGGGCCGAGAGCGCCAGGACGACCAGCAGTAAAAGGAGCCCTGCGGATAGGCCCGCACGAAGCCATCTGGCGCTCCGGGAAAGCCTAATCATCACTCACCGGCGCATGCCGGTCTACAGCAGAAACAAGAAGGGTGATCTCGCCTTTCGGTGGATGGACTTCAAAATGGGCAAGAAGTTCCACCGGCGTGCCGCGCTGGTAATCCTCAAACGCCTTGGACAGCTCCCGCGCCACGCAGACCATGCGCTGTGGGCAGCATTCTTTCAATGCCTCAAGCGTCCGGATGATCCGGTGGGGCGATTCAAAATAGATGCTGGTCTCCAGCCTCTCCGCCGCCCGCCCGATCTCCGCCGCGCGGCGCCCGCTCTTGACCGGAAGAAATCCTCCGAAGAAAAAACGGTCGGAAGGAAAGCCGGATCCCACCAGCGCGGTCAGGACAGCCGACGGTCCGGGAAGGACGGTGACCGGAATTCCGCTCGCGATGCTCGCCCGGATCAGACGGTGGCCCGGATCCGAAATCCCCGGCATCCCGGCATCGGTCACCAGCGCCAGGTGCATCCCGCCGGCCATTCTCCCGACGAGTTCCTCGGTGCGCGCGGCTTCGTTGTGCTCGTGGAGGCTGACAAACGGCTTTTTGATCCCGAGATGGTGCAGGAGCATCCCGCTGTGCCGGGTGTCCTCCGCAGCAACCAGGTCAGCCGCGCGCAGGACCTCCACCGCACGCAGGGTGATATCCTGCCGGTTTCCGATGGGAGTTGGAATAACGCTCAGCACGGGAAATCCTCCCGCAGGTCACCAGCCCTCGGTGACCTCGACAGCGATGTCGTCCGCCAGATCGGCGGCCGCGTTCGACAGCGCCTGGCGCTCAATCGTTTGGAGGTCGTTGCCGCTGAAAAATGTGGTGTCGCCCCGTGCGGTTCCCCTCATCAGGATCGCCCCCGTCACGCGATCCTGCACCTCGAACTCCACGGCCACCTTCAGGCCGAATTCGCTCGTAGCAAGAACGTTGTTGATCACCGAGCGCAGGGCGCGGCGCTCCACTCGCGTGATCGTGCAGAACAAAATCGCATCCGCCTTTTCATCGCCCACGATCTCGTAGGTGCCATCCTGCTGCAGACGCTTCACGAGCGTATCGGCGAAAAGGACTTCGATCCGGGTCTCGTAGGTCCGGTTCTTGAATGTCGGGACGGCCAGCGTGCGGACCGAACGCATCGGGGTCGGCCGGATCTCGCCGACATGATACCCGCAACCGGCGAAGGCAAAAACAACTGCAAGCGCAAGAGGGAGGGAAAATTTCATTGGGTTGGCAGGGCTGGCTCGACGGAGGGCAGCGGACGCACGTCGCGCACGTCGGTGCGCAGCTTCGGCCTGCTCACCACCGGGAGCTCATCCGGGACGATGTCCTTGCGCGGCGGACCGTTGAAGTCGGCGAGAGCGGACGTTTCGATCTGCGCCTGAAGCCGGCGGCGAAGGGCGACTTTCTCGCCGGTCTCAGCCCGCTCGGGGCCGGTTCTCAGCGCGTCGTCACCGATATCGCTCCGCAGGACCTGGATGCGCTCACCCGCAAATTTCGCGTCCTTCGTTCCCGGCTGGCGGCGGATGATGTCGTTGTAGTAGATCGCGGCGGCACGGTAATTTCTGTAGCGGTCATAAAACATCGCGATGGCCAGAAGGTCGCCGGACTCACGGCCGCCGATGGACGCCAGATTGTCGCGCGCCTGGGCAGCCTTTTCGCTGTTCGGATACTGGAGAAGAAAATCCTCGAACGTATTCTTCGCCTGGACGAGCGCGGACAAATCCTGCGAGCGGCCTGTCGCACCGATCTGCATATAAAGGTAGCCGATCTGGTAGAGCGCGTCGTCTGCGATCGCATTGTTCGGATACTTGTCGAGCACCCCCTGATATGCGGATGCAGCTTCCCGGGCCTTGCCCTGTTTCTCATACGTCAGGCCGAGGTTGAACTGCGCGATCGGAGCGTTCTTGCTGAACGGGGCATTTTTCAGGATGGCGGTATACATCTGCTCCGCCCGGTCGGTCGCGGGAACGATCTCCATCCCGAAAAATTTCAACTTCCGGCCGGCAAGATATTCGTTGGCGATCAAAACCTGCTTGGAAACCGATTTCTCAAACTCCGGGGTGTCGGGATACCTGGAGATAAGGGTCTGGTAGGCGTCGAATGCCTTGCTGAGATCGCCGGTGGATTCCAGAAGCTCTGCCACGCGATACTGGGCCTTGGATGCAAGGGCCGATGCGGGCGAGTCCTTGATGAACTCCCGGTAGGCCCCGATTGCCTGCTGCGTGGCCCCGGATTCATCGTAGTTTTTTGCCAGATCGAACTCGGCCTGCTCATCCGCGGTAACCCCGGATGCGGGCTGGCTTTGCTGGGCGGCATTTTGGCCGGAAAGCGGGAAGATGGCCGCAAAAATCGCAGCGGCGCAGAACGTGGTAACTCGGAGTGACATCAAGAAGCGTAGTCTTTAAGGGACTCAGCGCCATGCGTCAAGTTCCACGGAACGATTCCGCTTGGATTCCCAGGCCCCTCCGCACACTCTGAAAACCATCATGCGATTGCTCCTCGTTGACGGTCACTACTACCTCTACCGGTCGTTTTATGCCATCAGGGGGCTTCGAAACTCCCGGGGGGAACCGACCAATGCGATCTACGGATATGCCAAGGCCATCCGCAAAATGCTGGCCGACCTCCGGCCGGACCGCGCCGCCGTCATCTGGGATTGCGGGCTGCCCGCAAGACGGACCACCCTCCAGCCCGAATACAAACAGAACCGGACCTCGATGCCGGACGACCTGCGCCCCCAGGAGGACTGGCTCCAGAAAAACATCCCCCTTTTCGGCCCGGCCAGCCTCAGCGTGCAGGATACCGAAGCTGACGATCTCATTGCATCCTATGCCCTCGCAGCCGCGAGGGACGGCGCCGAGGTCGTCATCGCCACGAACGACAAAGACATCCTCCAACTCACTTCTCCTTCCATCCGGATCTACTCGACCGCAAAAACCGATGTCGGACCGGGCGGATATGTCCTTCTCGGCGAGCCGGAAGTGCAAAAAAAATGGGGTGTCCCGCCAACCCGGATCGCAGACGTTCTGGCGCTGACCGGCGACGCATCGGACAACATCCCGGGCGTTCCCGGCATCGGAGATAAAACCGCTGTTGCCCTCATCACCGGGCATGGACCGGTGGAATCCCTCCTCGCCAACCCTGCTGCCATTGCCAACCCCCGTGTCCGCGAAAAAATCCTCGCCAACCGGGAGCAAATCCTCGCCAACCGCGAAATGGTCCGCCTCGACGAAGATCTTCCCCTCCCCTCCCCCTGGACATCCTTCACGATCCGCCCCGATTACCCCGCCCTCCTCGCCGCTCTTCGCGACTGCGAATTCAAGGGCCTCTTGGCGGAAGTGGAAGCCGAGGCAGAAAAAGTCGGCACAGCAGCGCAGCAGGAACTGTTTTAAAACACACCCGTCTCCCCGAATCCATCCGCAACCACTGCAATTCAACAACAATAAATGTCCCAGCTGGGACATTTATTGTTGAAAGCAAATCCACTGTGCTCTTTGCTTCTATCCAATGAAAGCGAAAACGGAACTGCTCCTTCTGCATCTTCTCTACTCGGCCGATATGATGATGCGACCCACATTCCGCAACTTGAATCAAAGTTTCGAGGGATGGGCGTATAAAAGCGGCTTCCTCCCGCAAATTCACCGACTGGAGGCCGAAGGGTTTTTGGAATCAAACAAATCCCCGCTGGAAAAAAATCGCTTACTCCGGCTCACCGAGACCGGTCGTCTTGCCGCTCTGGGAGGACGCGATCCAGTGCACTCTTGGTCGTCGCCTTGGGATGGTAAGTGGAGACTCTTTCTCTTCGACATTCCTGAAAAGGAGCAGGCTCTCAGAAGACATGTCAACCGGGCGTTGAGCAGATTCGGGTGCGGCTGTTTGCAAGGCAGCGTCTGGATTTCACCCCGCATCCCAGCCGGTGCGGAAAAAGTTTTTGAGGAACGCGGCGCGGATTGTTCTCATCTGCTCATGCTGGAAGCCAACTCCCGGGGACTGAAAGTGGACCAACAAATGGTGAAGGCTGCATGGAATTTCTCTCGGATCAACGATTTTTACCGACACCACCTTGAAATTCTCGGGAACTTTACATCTCGCGCGAAGAAAGAGGATCTTCTGAGTTGGAGCAAATTCGAAAATCAAGCTTGGCTGAATGCCGTGCGCTCCGATCCTCTGCTTCCGGAAAGGCTGCTGCCAACGGAATATCTAGGTGTCAAGGCATGGGAAAAGCGTCGCGGCATTCTCCGCAAAGCCGCTCACTTGGTGAGTATGATAGGCAAACAGGAAGATCCCGAAATTTGGTCATGAATCCAAAATCCCCCAACAATAAATGTCTCAGCTGAGACATTTATTGTAAGAGGGGGCGTTATCCCCGCGGATCAAAGGCGTCGCGGAGGGCGTCGCCAAAAAAGTTGAGGGCGAGGAGGGAAACCGACATGCAGGCGGCGGGGAAGACGAGCAGCCACCAGAAGCTTTTGAGCGGGTTGATCGCACCGGCACCGTCGGCGAGCAGAGAGCCCCAGCTCGCTTGCGGAGCCTGGATGCCGAGGCCCAGAAAGCTGAGAAACGACTCGTCGATGATCACGGCCGGAATCGTGAGCGTCAGATAGATGAGGATGACACCGACAAGGTTCGGGAGAAGGTGCCGGAAGAGAATGCCGGCGTGCGACTGGCCAAGAACTTTTGCGGCGGCGACGAACTGCCGGGATTTCAGCGAGAGCACCTGGCCGCGGACGATGCGCGCCATCGTGAGCCATTCGATGACCCCCAGCGTCACAATGAGGATCGCGATCCGCGACGACTGGACGAGCCATTCCCAACCCAGCCCGGAGGCGAACTTCTGGAGCTGCGCGTTGAATGCGTTGATCGCGATGAGAATAAAGATCAGCCGGGGGACTGAATAGAGCACATCGACGATGCGCATCATCCATGCGTCCGTTTTCCCGCCGGCATAACCGGCAACGAGGCCCCATGTCGTTCCGATCACGAGGCTCACCGCGGCGCCGCAGAGGCCGACCAGCAGGGAGATGCGGCCGCCGGTCAGCACCCGGTAAAGCTGGTCGCGTCCGTTCAGGTCGGTGCCAAACGGATGCTCCCAGGATGGCGGCGCGTATTGGTTCGGGCCAGGTTCGCCGAGAGAGGACGGGAGGAAAAACGGTCCCGCGGCACAGGCAAGTATCACAACGAGAAGGACGGCGGCAGAAGCCCATGCCGCTGGATTTCGAACCAGCCGTCTGAGGGCGCGCGGATCAGGCACGGATCCTCCGATCCAGAAGCCCGTAGGCAAGATCCACAACCAGGTTGAAAACCACCAGCATCACGCAATACACGATGACCATGCCGCCGAGGAGAAACCCGTCCCGGTTGAGGATCGAGTTCACAAAAAATCCTCCGGCTCCCGGAATGTGGAAAATCGTCTCGACGATGATCGACCCGGTGAGCAGGTGTGCCGCGAGGGGGCCGAGGTAGGACACCACCGGCAGCACCGCAATCCGCAGGGCGTGGCGGTATACGACCACCGATTCGCGCAGCCCCTTGGCGCGCGCGGTGCGGACAAAATCCTGCTGGAGAGTCTCCGCCATGCTGCCACGCATCAGACGGGCGATCGCCGCCATGGCCGGTGCGGCAAGGGTGACTGCAGGGAGGATGAGATGCTCCCAGTTCCCCCAGCCTCCGACCGGCAGCCAGTGCAGTTCGAGCCCGAAAACGAGAATCAGGACCGGCCCGATGATATAGGAGGGCAGCGAGATGGCAGCGAGGGCAAGGAACATCGCCCCCACATCACGCCAGGTGTGCTGGTGCATGGCCGCCAGCGTCCCGAGCCAGATTCCCCCGACGGTGGCCAGGACAAATGCGATCCCGCCCAGGCACAACGTCACCGGAAGCGTCTGAGCAAGGATCTCGTTCACCGAACGGTTGCGGTATTTTGTCGAAAGCCGCAGATCGCCGTGAAGCAGATCCGCCATGTATCCCGAGTATTGCGTCCACAGGCTTCCATCGAGTTTGTATTTCGCAAGGAGCTGCTTTTCGATCGCCTCGGGGATTTTTCTCTCCCCGTCAAACGGCCCACCCGGGGAAAGCCGGATCAATAGAAAAGTGATCGACACCACGCAGAACAGCACGGCGGCAAGCGACCCAAGTCTTCTTATCAACGAAACTCCCATGATTCTGCGTCCATTTTCCCAGCATCCGAGTCAATACTAACTCTCAACTTTTGCAGAATAAAAACGGCGCCTGCCTTGTCGGGTTGGTCGTTTTTCTCTATGGGATGGAACTTCCGCCAGCTCGCTCATCATTCTCTCCCATGTCGGCTCCATCCCTAACATTTCTTGATCAGGACAATTCTCTTGCTCATCAGGTCGCGGGATTTCTTCTGCGCGGGATGGCCGGGAGACCGTGGGATTTATCCGGCACGCAAGTTTGGATTCCGACAGCCGGGGCCGCGAGCCGGATCCGGTTTGCATTGGCGGGACTGGCATCCGGGGCTGGCACGGGCGTTTTGGCCCCCCATTTTCTCCAGCCGATGGCGGCGGTTTTACCGGACCAAGAGGTTTTGGCGACACGGGCTGAGCGAGAGGGAGTTTGGTCGGCCGTGTTGCGGGACGCGACTCCTCAGAATCTTGATGCGTTGTTTCCTGTGCCCCTTGGGACCGATTCCCGGTTGCTAGAAGCAGGCGGGTTGATGTGCGAGCTGTGCGACATGCTCGGTGAGGCCGCGATTACTCCACTGCATCCGGATTTGCTGAAAATCTGCGGTGAGGACGAATCGCGATGGGAGCAAATCGGATCGATTTACCGGGAGTATCTGAACGCCCTCCATAGGTTCGGGCTGGTCGATCCGAACGAAGCCCGTGCGGCTCAAATTCGGCATCCGGTTCCGCCGCCGGATTTGCGGGCTGTTGTGATCGCCTGCATCCCGGATTTGCCAGCGGCTGCGGCGTGTTATGCGGAGGCCCTGATGGCCCGGGGGATCGCTGTGGAGGTTTTGGTTTGGAAGCCGGGGCCAATCACCGGTGGGTTCGACAAGTGGGGGAGACCGGTGCCGGCGGACTGGGCCGCATGCGAAGTTCCGGTCACAAGCGAACACATCATCCAGGCCAAGGATCCAAAAAGCGAAGCCGCTCAAGCCACGGGGTATCTGTCGGCTGCAAACCCTCCCAGCGACTATGCGCTTATCCTGGCCGATCCCGAGTTGGCACCCGCATTCCGTTCGGAGGTTCTTCGCTGCGGAGGCAGGCCCTTTTTGCCCGGCGGGGATGATCTTTCCGCGACCGAACCGGCAATCGTGGCACTGGGATGGATCGAGTGGCGTTCCACGGGTCGGCTGCGAACCCTGCGCCGGTTGCTGGAATGTCCGCAATTTGCCCGATGGGTCGGAGCCAAAGCGAAACTGCCGATCTCCCGCCTTCTCTCGACCTGCGACTTTCTGATCTCGCAGGCGCTGCTGGAGTCATTCGACCAAGCCTCATCATTCTTAGCCGCCTGTGCTGGAGACGATGCCGCACGGAAGGAAAAGGAGGCGAAACTTCTGTCTGACACAAAGGCGCTGGTGGAGGCGCTCCAACATTTCCGCGATATGTTTCCGGACGAAGTTATCCGCCAGGCATGGAAAGGCGGATCAGACGCGGCGGCCGATCAGGTTCTCGATCTGTTCGAGCAAATCCGGGAGTCCCCGGTTTTTTCAAAATGGACGGAGGGAGCGGATCTGGCATTTTCCCGCGCGCTGAAATGTGCGCTGAAATTTTCCTCCTCCGGGCCCGGCGATGTGGAATTCATGGGCTGGCTCGAAGCCCCCTGGGCGGAAGCCTCGCGACTGGCGGTTTGCGGATGCGTGGAGGGACGGCTGCCGGCATCTTTCAACGGGCACATTTTCTTGCCGGACTCGCGGCGCGGACCGCTCGGCATCCTCGACAATGCAGCCCGTCTTGCCAGAGATTCCTACTTGCTGACCTGCCTTCTCTGCACCCGTCCGGCCGATGACATCCGCTGCAGTTTCAGCAAGTTTGGTGCCGATGGCAGCCCTGCCCTCCCGTCGAATCTCCTGCTTCGCTGCCCTGATGCTGAGATTCCCACCCGGATTCTGAATATTTTCGGGGGCTCAGAATCCTCCACCGTGCGCCCGCGTCGGGGAAACCATTGGCTCTGGCGGCTCCCGGATGACAGGCGGAAAGCCGTGGAAAAAATCAGCCCCACCGGGTTCAAGGAATATCTCTCCTGTCCGTTCAGGTATTATTTCAAGCGCGTCCTCTATCTGGAGGAATTTGATCCGCGGGCGAGAGAAATGGACGCCCTGCGCTTCGGCTCGCTCGTGCATAAGGCGATCGAGATGTTCTCCAAAAGCACGCCGGACGAAGGCGACCGGAAAACGATCGAATCCCACGTCATCGCCCACCTCGAGTCGGAGGCCGGAATGTTGTTCGGGCCAACCCCCTCGCCCGCCGTGCGCGTGCAGCTTGAAGCGGCCAAGGTTCGGCTCCGCGCGTTTGCAGGCGTCCAGGCCGGCGTGGTTGCCGGGGGATGGAAAATCCTCGAGGCCGAATGGAAACTCGACGCCAACCGGGCGGATCCCATGAAGATCGGCCCGCTCAGGTTCTCCGCCCAGATCGACCGGATCGAGGAGCACCCGGATGGCAGGATCCGGGTCATTGATTACAAGACGTATGCAAAATTGAAATCGCCTGAAGAAACCCACTTCGGCAGTGCCACCGCAAACGCATTTCTCGAAGAAGCGAAAGTCGTGGTGGACGGAAAACAAAAATGCTGGGTGGATCTCCAACTCCCGCTCTACCGGTTCATCGCGGAACGCCTCTATCCCGGCCGTCCGATCCATGTCGCGTATTTCATCCTCGGCGCGGATCCCTCCGAAACCTCGATCCAGGAATTCGATCTCAGCGACGAACTGCAGAGTTCCGCCGTCCGGTGCGCAGAGGCTGTGGCAAAACGAGTGGCCTGCGGGGAGTTCTGGCCACCACAACCCCACAAGGTCAGTTGGGAGGATCCTTTTGAAAGCCTGTTCCTCAATGGGGCTCCAGAAAAATGCTTCGACCCGGAAACAATCGCGTTCCTGAAAGGACGGGCATGACCAGTCAGATTCCACATCAGATGGTGATTGCCAATGCGGGCAGCGGGAAAACCTACAGGCTGACGACCCGCATGGTTACGCTTCTCCTGAAGGACGTCGAACCGCGCAAGATCGTCGCGCTCACGTTCACCAAGAAGGCAGCCGGGGAATTTCTGGATGCGGTCTTCCAGAGGCTCTCAGCCGCTGCTACGGACGACAAAAAGCTGCAAAAGCTTCGAGAGGACACCGGGATTGCGGACATCACTGCCGGAAAGTGCCGCGACGTTCTGCGGCGGCTTGTTTCCCAGATGGGAGTCCTTTGCATGGGAACGATTGACGGCCTCTTCGCCCGCATCGCCCGCGCTTTCCCTCTGGAATCCGGCCTCACGGGCGACTTCGCCATGCTCGGCACCTCCGAGCTTCAGTCCGCCCGCGACGATGCCCTGGCCGCACTGTTCCGGGATTGTTCATCCAACCCCGGGATCTTCGACGAGTTCCTTGACCTCGTGCGCCAGCAAAGCCGCAACCAAAGTGAACGCGGCATTTTTTCGGCGCTCCTCAAGTCGGTGGAAAGTTTTCACGGCAAGTTTATGGAGACCCCGGCGGATGTCGTGTGGGGCGACCGGAAGGCGATCTGGCCTTCGGGGTCGCTGATCCTCGCCGCTGGAGATTGCGCCACGTCCGCTGCCGCGCTTTGGAAAGCCATCGAGGACACTCACCCCCAACTCGACGAGGCGGCGGTCGAAGCCTGGCGGGACAACCTGGATCTTGCTGCCCATGCCTGCCCGGATACGGCATGGCCAAAGGAGTTGGAGGAGTTTGTCAAAGGCAGGCTTTGCAAATGCTCAATCGACAACAAGACCGGCGATGAATACATCCCGACTGGCAGGACCAATGCTGCGCGGGTTTACCTGAATGAGGAGGTCGCCGCAGCCAGAACCGCTCTCCTGCGTTCGCTGATCAAGCCGGAATACGAAAAACTCCTGCGGCGGAGCGCGGCTCTTCATTCGATGATGCGCCGGTTTGAGTCCGCCTACGACGCGCTCACCCGCAGCCATGGCCGCCTGACATTCTCCGACATCACGGATCTTCTCGCCGCCCGTGTGAATGACCCGGCCTGGAGCTCGGCCGTCGGATACCGGCTCGACGCCCGATACGACCACTGGATGCTCGACGAATTTCAGGATACCAGCCGCCCGCAATGGAAAGTGCTCTCCGCGTTTATTGATGAGGTCGTCCAGGATTCCGGAGGCACCCGCTCGTTTTTCTACGTCGGGGATGCCAAGCAGGCGATTTACTCGTGGCGCGGCGGCGACCCGAAACTGTTTTTTGAAATCTGTGATCTCTATAATTCCCCGGGCGAAGAGAGGATCACGACGGCCACTCTCAGCGAATCCCGCCGTTCGAGGCAGGAAATCATGGATGCCGTCAACACCGTCTTCGGAAATATCCCGGCGGTTCAAGAGGATCTCGAACTCCCCGACCGGACGGTTGCTGATTGGACTCAAGCCTGGCAGCCCCACGTTGTTGCGCCGGAGATGGTGGGGGAAGCCGGTTTCGTTCGCTGGGTGCAGGTGGATGCCGGAAAGGGCGACGACGGCGATGAGGATGATCCGCGGGATCTTGAGATTCTTAAAATCCTGAAGGAAACCGAACCGTGGCTTCGCAGATTGAGCTGCGCGGTTTTGTATCGAAAGAACGACAAAGCCGCCGCCCTTGCGGCGCTGTTGCGATCCCATGGGATTCCTGTCGCGCTCGAAGGCAATACAAACCCCTGCACGAACAACCCGCTCGGCGCCGCCATACTCGCAGCGTTCCGTTTCGCCGCATCTCCTGACGACACTCTGTCCGGCTGCCTCCTCGCCGGATCCCCGCTGTCCATCCTGAAGGACGGGGAATTCGCATTCCGGGAAAACGGGCTGGAGATGATCGCGAGTCACGGCTTTGAGGAAACCGTCCGCCAATGGGTCGCCTCCTGCGACCTCACCCGCGAACCGTTCCTGTCATCCTGCGCGGCAGATTTTCTCACCGCTGCGGACGAGTTCGATTCGGCGGGATCCGGAGGGATTCTCGAGTTTCTGTCATTTATCGAGAGCTACCAGGTTCAGGAACCCGAGAGCGCGGGTGTCGTCCGCGTGATGACCGTCCACCAGGCGAAGGGACTGACCTTTGATATGGCGGTTGTATCCGGCCTCGATGAGCGGACGGTTCAGACAAGCAACGAGCTCGTGCTCGGACGCCCGCCAACGTGGGGGATGTTGCTTCCGAAGAAGGATTTTGCGGATCAGGATCCCACACTTGCCGCTGCCGGGGAATCCCTGCGGGCGGAGAAGGAATACGGGGACCTCTGCACCGCCTATGTCGCGATGACACGCCCTCGCTTCGGGCTCTACCTGATCACAAAACAACTTGCGAAAACGAGCAGGGCCAGGAATTTCGCGCGCCTCCTCGCCCTGACTCTTGGAGAATCATTCGAGTTCGGAAACCCGAATTGGTTTGAAAAAAACGCCCTCATCGGAATCTCCGAAAATCCTTCCGACACAGTCTCCCCTTCGCTCCCCACTCCGATCTCCTGCACCCCGAAGCCGGTTTCCCCGTCAGCCGCCATATCACCCCAGCCAGAAACGACGGAGCATAACACTGCCGCCCATTCGCGGGATGCCTCCGATCTTGGCTCTGAGATCCATGCGGCCTTGGCCGCAATCTCCTGGCTGGACGCAACCCCTCCGGCGTTCCCAGAGTGCTCAGCCCAGGCCAGGCAACTACTGGAGGCCTTTTTCACCACGAGAACGGCTCAAAAGCTCTTCAGCCGCCCAGAGGAACCCTGCGAACTTTGGCTCGAGAAATCCTTCGATGTTCTCCTCGGAGAGCAATGGGTGAGCGGGGTCTTCGACCGCGTCCATATCCGCGTTCATCCCGACGGCCAACCCGCCTCCGCCACCATCTACGATTTCAAAACAGACAAGGCCTCACCCAAGGAAATTCAGTCCCGTTACGCACCTCAGATGGCCGCCTACCGCGAAGCAGCCGCCATCCTCCTGGGACTAACAGATGTGACTGTCGAAACCGTCCCAATCCGCATCAAGACCTGAAACTCCCCCCCTCCCATCTGGAAAACAGTGCGGATTCAGGCCCGTCACGACGGCTCCAGCGGGTCCGGGTCTTCCTCTTCGATTTCGCGGCGGATCGCCTTGGAGATGAACGGCCGGACGAATCCGTAAAGCAGGAATGAAACAAAGAGGACAGCCGGCATCCATCGGTAGTTCATCGCGGTGATCGCGAGCAGCAGGATGAGGAAGAGGAAAGCCGGAATCGACCGCTGCGTCCTCCAGTTGAGCCCCTTGAAGCTCGGATAGCGGACGCGGCTGAACATCATGAACGAAAGAAAAAGGAGGAGGAACGGAAGAACAAATTTCCAGGGACCGACCTCGCGGTCGTCGGCCTGAAGCCAGAGCATGAGAAGCGTGAGCGAGGCGATGAGGCCGGCAGCAGCCGGGATCGGAAACCCCTGAAAATCCCGGTCCGGCTTGTCCCCGGGAGTTGCAGTCATGCAGTTGAACCGGGCCAGCCGCAGGGCTCCGCACAACAGAAACAAGAAGGCGATGATCCAGCCGGTTTTTTGAAAATCCCGGAGAACGATCTGATAGACGAGCAGGGCGGGCGCCACGCCGAACGAGACGATGTCGGCCAGCGAGTCGAACTCCCTCCCGAAGATGCTCTCATGCCCGCCGAGACGCGCAAGCCGTCCGTCGAGCAAGTCGAACACACACGCCCCCAGGATAAACGCGATCGCCTCGTGATAGAGAGTCCCCGCGGAGTGGCCGGTCGCCACGAGTAGCGAGGCTTCGATGATCCGCAGCACGGCCGCGAACCCGCAGAACAGGTTGCCGGCCGTCATCAGATTCGGCAGCAGGTAAATTTTCGGCTCGTTCGCTTCGCTCATGAGGAGATTCCGGTTGGGGATGCAAGGCGTGCGACGGGAGTCTCCCCACCCTTCACGCGGTCGCCAAGTTTGACGAGGATCTCGGCATCCATGGGCACAAAAAGCTCGGTGCGGGAGCCGAAGCGGATCATCCCGAACCGCTCCCCGCGGGCCAGCACATCTCCCACGACCGCCCATGGGCAGATCCTGCGTGCAATCGCCCCGGTGATCTGGCGCACCAGCACGGTTCCCACCGCCCCGGAAAAAACCCACGTCCGGCTCACGTTCAGCGACGACGACCTCAGGTCCCGGGCATCCAGAAATATTCCAGACTTCGGCTCCGAGTGCGTCACCTCGCCGGCAATCGGCGCGCGGTTCACATGGACGTCGAGGACGGACAGAAAGATCCCGATCCTCCGGACCTTTGCATTCAGGAATTCGGCCTCCTCGACTTCGTCCACCGTCGTAACCAGCCCGTCGGCGGGAGCGACGGCGATGGTTTCACCCGGCGGAGGGATCCGCTCCGGATCGCGGAAAAAGTAAAAGGTGAAAAGGATGGCGAGGGCGAGGATCACGGAAACGGCAGGAAAAAGCAGCAGCGCAAACATCCACGCGATGCCAAGGACCGCCAGGATCCCTCTCGCTTCAGCCATTGCCCAGTTTCGCATCCGGCCACGATAGTGGACTCCACTGCCCGCGGCAAGCGTTGGCGAACACCGCCGCGAAGCTGCCGTGGAATTCATGCGCCATCACACGATCGGACCCGTCCGCAAGCTCTTCCAATTCCTCGAAGACTACGACGCCCGCTGGTATGCCATCGGAATCAACCATCTACATAATGTCAACGGTCACGAACTGCCCCCTTTTTCTTTTTTGCGGGATATCGGGCGATTTCGCAAGAAGCGAGCGGACAAATCCCAAAAAGATGCAGGCCGCCGAAACGAATGCTACGACGGCCTGCCGTTCCCCCCAGAACGAGAGACAATGCAGCAGGGTTTGCGCCAAGTTCCCGCAGTTTTAGAAAATATTTGGAGAATCTTTTTCAACGGCGAAACGTGCTGAAATTCACCCCACGCTTACCGCAGCATTGCAGCCAGTTGAGACCGGCTCCGCACGCCGAGTTTTTTGAACGCTCCGTTCAATCGAAATTTCATAGCGGCCACGCTGATGCCAAGCTGCTTGGCGGCTTCTTCGTTGGAAAGTCCGTCGCCAGCCAGCAAGGCGGCCTCGCGCTCGGACGGGGTGAGGACGTTCAGTTGCGGGAGATTTGCGAATGCGGGGGAGCCGGATTCCACCAACTCGACGAGAAACGTCGGATGGGCGAGAAGCGAATCTTGTTTGAGAACGAGGGTGATCTCCGCCTGAAATCCCTGCTGCATCGGATGGGGAAGCGTCCTTTTTTTGAAGAGAGGAGAAGTCCCGTTCGAACCCACCTGCCATTCGCTCTTCAAGCTCTCGCAGGCCCGGATCACCTCGCCAGGCAGCTCCATCCCGCGGTCCAGAGACTCGTTCGACCGGCCTTCCCACTGTGCGGAGAGCAGGCGCGCACTCCGGCTCTGGTGGGTGATCCGCAGGTCCCATTCGAGCAATGTGGCGTTGCCCGGAAGCGAATCCAATAGCGCGGAAATCCGGTCACCGGCCGTCCGGGATTTGATCTCTTTTTTCAATCGCTTGAGCGCCGTGGCAATGTGCGGATGCACCAGCCGCAAACGCTTCAAATCGTCAGAGTCAAAGTCGGCTTGGTCCTCGCTCCGGAAGACGCAAAAGGCGTTTTGCGGCACAGGAGGGAAGAAACCCCAGAACAGCAGCGCCACCGAATGCCGCCAGTTCTCGGGCTCCATGAACTCGGTGTAAAACGGAAGCGATCTCAGCTTTTCCTCCGGTGGCAAATGATCGCGCGTGTGGAGAAGCCGCAATCCCGGCCTCCGCATCACATATCCGACGCTCGGATTTGCTTTGAAAAACCGCTCCATATACTCCGGTCCAAACTCCCGACCGAGCGAATCCCTCGCCAGAAGCGGCACGCTGTCCACATTTCTCAGGTTCGCCAGCACAAAATCGCAAACGACCGTGCCCTCAAGAAGTGAAAACACCGCCTTGAGAAATTCCTCGGTTTCCGTGGTCCCGTGCATGGCCAGCAACCGCCGCTCCCACTCCGCCGGAGAAACAGGCGCTCCCATGGATTTGCCCGGCGTGGATTTCACGCCGACGACTGTGCCACGCAAACGGGTGCCTTGTCGACCTTGGCGATGGGGTTGCGGAAAACTAACCGAAAGTTAGGTTTACGCTCTTGACGCAGGTCAAGTATTCTCCGCCCACTCAGGGACACAGACGTTGTGTTGTCCGCAGCCATCAACCTGTTGGAAATCTTATGAAAAACCTTCATCTCTCAAGTTCGCTTCCCGGCCTTCTGGCCGCGTTTGGTGTATTCCTACTCGGCAACCAGAAGCTGGTCGCGGATATCACCATCAGGTCTGATTACACCGTCTCGGTCAACGGGACGCTCACGGACACCGAGACGAGGAATTTCTTCACCCGCGAAAACGACGAAGAGTTCTCTCAGATCAATGCGGCCTACAGTCTTTATGCCGATCAATCGCAGTCGATCACAAACGGGACTCAGAATTTTGGGGGATCAAATTTTTACTCCGCGCTGACCGCCTCGGCATCCTATGCCATCACTGGCGGGACTCAGAACTTTGAATACGGAAGCATACTCGAAGCCAATGCCGCCAACGCAATCGACGGAGGCACGCAAAACTTCGCCAACGGATCGGGGCTGAGAGCCAATGCAAGCGACGCCATCAGCAATGGCACTCAGAATTTCGTGAATGGTAGCAATCTGGCCATTACCACAGATCGTGCCATCACGGGAGGCACACAGAATTTCTCGAATGGCAATGGCGCCCAGATTTCCTTTCAGTGGGGCGAATATTACGATGGAGCGATCACCGGGGGCACTCAGAACTTTCAGGGAGGCGGGGGCCCATTCGATGTTGTTGATATTTCCAGCATACGCGCCATTACCGGGGGCACACAGAACTTTTACTCTGCAGTTGATGTCTCTCGCGAAAACGCTATCATCGGAGGGGTTCAAAATGTGATCGGCGGCACGATGCGCGTCACCGCGACCGATGCCATTGTCGGCACATACGTGCCTTATGGGGGCGACCCCTCTCTCACCCCGACGGTCCTGTCGATTCTCTCATCCGGGACTCTGGAGGTTTCCGCGCAACGCGCGATCACCGGAACAAAGATTCTCCTCGGAGATGGCCACAGCTACTCCAGCAGCGTCGTCGATATCCAGGCCGACAATGCCCTTGACCGGACGGTTGACTTGCAATTTGACTTCAACGGCGTCCAATCGTTCAATGATCCACAACCCACGGGCGGAACGGTCTTTCTCAACGGCCACACTCTCACCGTAGGCTCGCTGTATGGCGGCGGCAGGGGAGACGTTCAGAACGGCCCGCAGGGAGTCGTTCAGTATGGATTCATCACGAACGATGGCTCTGCCACCCAGGCGACCCTCGTCATTGACACCACCGCCGCTTATGGCGTCGGCTCCGGTGTGCGCATTGAGGATGGCACCGGTGCGGCTGTCAACTTGGTCGTGCGGGGCACGGGGAGGCAGATCCTATCGTCCGGTCAAGGCTACACAGGAACGACCACAGTCGAAAACGCCGCCCTGTCGGTGAATTTTGGCCCGAATACCCAGCAACAAAATACAATCTCAACAGCCGGTCTCACGCTTTCGGCAGGGGCACTCCAAATCGATGGAGTGGTATCTGAGGTATACGCCGGGAATAACACCAACTACAGCCAGAATTTCAGCGGGCTTACTGTGGGAGCTGGGGCCTCCGTTCTGGATGTAAGACCGAACCAGTCCACAAGTCTCGAAGTGAATCTCGGCAACATTGCGAATCTCACCCGCGCGGCTGGCGGCACGATGGATTTCCGGGTCCAGCCCGGCTTTGACGGGTGGACCGGTACCTCCTACCCGGCGGCCGGGTCAGTGAAATTCTCCAACGTGGGATCCGATACGATTTTGCCTTGGGCCACGCTATCATACGGCGAGGCCTTTGCGAAGGTAGATGCGGGCGGGACCTCCCAAGTCACGGCACTGACCGCCTTCGACACAACCCGCAACGATGTGAACTTCAACTCTACTGCCGGCTTGCTGCAGTTCCCCGACGCAGCGGCGCACACGGTCGCCAATGACAACGGCGAAAAGTTCAACGCTGTGCTTGTCGGGCAGGCTGTGGGCAACCATACGGCCCGCGTCGATTACACGCGCTCGACCGCGCTGGACGCGAACGAGGAACTGATCTTCCACCAATACAATTTTAACAAAGCGGCGGAGTTTTCCTACGATGTCACACTGGATGGCAATGCGGCCTCGTTTCTTCTGACGAAAACCGGCGGGGGCACGCTGATCGTGGGAGGTGTCTCCAGCCGCATCGTGAACGGTGTCACCAGTGCCGCGAACATCTCTTTGCAGATCAATGAGGGAGACGTGATCACCGACCTGGCCATCGCCGGGGACGTGGTCTTGAAGAATGGCGGAAGCCTCGGCGGAAACGCCGTCGTGAACGGTCTTGTCAAGGTCGGCGGCGGCGGGCGTCTGCTCCCCGGTCGCAGCCCCGGCACCCTCACCGCAGCCACCGCCGAATGGGATGGCGGCGGCACCTACGTTTGGGAAATCAACAGCGCCACGGGCACGGCGGGACTGGTCTCCGGGGGTTGGGATTTGTTAGACGTAACAGGTGTCTTGGACATCACGGCCACGTTTGCGAATCCCTTCGTCATCGACATCAACACCCTCACGCTCGGCAACGTGGCGGGCAATATGGCGAACTTTAACCAGTATCAGGACTACTCATGGACGATCGCCACGGCAGCGGGAGGAATCACCGGCTTCAATACCAACGCGTTCACGCTGGACAAAACCGATTTTACGAACGATTACGACAATATCTACGGAGTTTTTTCGCTCGCCCTCAGTATGGACAGCAAGGATTTGAACCTCGTTTACACCTACAGTGGACCCGTGTCGGTTCCCGAGCCCTCGACCTGGCTGATTATGCTCGTTGGAGTCGGGACCGCCATGGCTCTGGTCCGCCGAAGGAGCAAGGGCCCGACCCGGTTGGGACAACCAAGCTGTTGAAGCATATCTCGCGCTTTGGGGAGTCGGGAAGAATTTGAATCTCTATTACATCTACAGCGGTCCCCCCATCCTGTAACCCTCGACCTGGGACGCTTGGACTCGACGACTGTGGATCTCTCGCTCACACTCTTTCCGTGGGCAGACTTCCGAAAGACCAAGGCCGGAATCAAGATGCACACGCAGATCGACCTTCGTGGCCCGATTTCGCTCCCACTTCCGGGCTCCGCTCCACCTGCCACAGATGCTCGCTTTCCTCAATCCGAAGCCGAACCACTCCTGCATTCCGGTCAAACTCGCATTCCTTGACTTCCCAGTTCATTCCCAATCCCAGCAGTTCGTGAAACAGCTTCTCCGGTGTCATCCCTGCTCTCTACGAAACCCATTCCACCGAAAACAGCGAAGAACCTTTTAATCAGAAGGGGCATCTTACCAGTCGGCATTCATCGATCCCGGAAAGTTCGGTGTCAGAGCCCGGCGGCATCCATGCGGCGCAAAGGGCGAAAACGAGATGTGATTTTCGATACCTCCGAATGGTGTGCGTATACGCAAACCGGAATGCCCTACTTGGAGCCAGCGACTCCGGCCGGGGCGAGGATGGCATCGCGCATGCCGTGAAGCAGCTTTTTGTCATCGGGGATTCGGGGTCAAAGATTTCTGAAGGATTTTCCCCCTGTTTTTTTCTGCCAGTTGAAGCCCCGGTGCCGGTCAACGTCCCGGGCGAGCGTCGGGCGGGACATGCCGCTTAAAGTCCATTGCGCCGTGCAAAACCCGCACGATCTGAAGGGTGTTTTTATGCATCCGGAAAAGGATCACATGTTTGCCTTCTGCCGCGATTTGGCAGCCGGGAAAAAGATCCCGGCGAAATCGGAATTTCGAGGGATCCGTGATGATGGTCCCGAATTTTTTCCAGATTTGATCCAGATACATCTGTTCTTGGACCGGTCCCCACCGCTCCAGGGTGTAGGCGCGGATCGAGCGGAGGTCGTCCAATGACGCCTGGGTGAGTTCGAGTTTCACGAATCCCTGCGCACCGTGGCCAGGAATTCTTTTTTTGAGTTCACCTGGATGACCTGTCCGACTTCAAGTTGAGCAAAACCGATCGCAGCCTCGCGCTGGAGCCATTGGTTTTCACTCTCGCGCCGGAGAGATTCCCGCAACGCCTCGCGGATGATTTCGCTGGCGTTGTTGTAGAGACCGGAAGCGACCTTCGCCTTGACGATGCTTTCCAACTCGGGAGTCAACGAGATGTTCACAGCCGGATCGTGCAAGGATTGCCAAAGATTGTCAAACTGGAAGCCGGCTCGATGGCGGACTCTGCCCGGCGGCGGCGACTCCCGCCGGGGCAAGGATGGCATCGCGCATGCCGTGCAGCAGCTTTTTGTCGTCGGGGCAAATCGTGGCGAGCGCTCCGCCGCAGGTGACGGATTTTTCGCCGACGAAGTAATACGGGCAGAGCCGGACCCTCCCCCGCATCTGGCGTAAACCGTCCATTCCTGGCAGCCAGAACTGCTCCTCCACAAGTCGTCCCGGGTGGAATTCCTGGAGGATATGCGGACGGTGGGGGAAGTCCGCAAGTGCGCTCTCAAGCTCGGCCCGCCATTCGATCTGCGGAAGATCGGAGGCCACAACCACCCCGCGCGATCCCCAGGCGTGCTCGGAAAACCCGCTGATCTTCAGGATGAATTTCCGCTTTTTCTGGCTGAACCCGGCGACCTCCGCCCACGATTGGGCATCGAGTCGGGGAAGCACGGCGTGTCGCGGGAGAGGTTCCGGATCCAGAAGCCATGTGTAGGGGATGACCCGCTGCAGCGCGAGATGCGCGCGCTTGCCGAGTTCCCTGCGCCAGAATTCCTCAAGCGGCTTGAGCCAGAAGAGTGCGAACCAGAGTTTCTCCTCCAAGGCGGGTTTGACCGGCGGAGTGATGGAGACCCTTCCCGCGACTGCCGCCTCCATGAGAGGGCCGGAAGCAGGAACGTTCGGCAGATCGAAAAGCTCGAAAAACCGGTAGATCCGCGGCTGCCAGTCGTCGCGAGGTTCGGCACTGAGGACCCTCCATGCAGGCCCGGCGCTGGAAGAATTCAATTCCTTGGCGAGCCATTCCATTTCCGGACGGTAGGTGGAAGCTTCCTCAGAAATAATAATATCTCCGCCGGGAAGAATTTGACGAAACCCCTGAAGCATTCCATCGGCCCCTCCGAGCACCTCATGGCCGAGCCCTGCATAGGTCTTGTTCAGCCACGCAGTAAGTCCAATTCCGCCGGGCACGCTGTCCACCTCCGCAATCGTGAACCCCTCATCGGTCAGGATGAGGTCCGGCCGGATGACCTTCGGGATGTCGCCGGCTACACCGTGCTCGCGCTGCCATGCGACGAGTTCGGCCGGTTTGCCCCGGTCAAGGATCTCCGCAACCCATCTGGGCTGGCGTCCTTTCACGCTGAGCCGGTAAAGCTGGTCGCAGGCCCGGACGAAGAGCAGAAGCCGGTAGCCCAGCTTGTCGAGTTCCTCATGAAGTTCCGGAGAAATCCCGAACGGACGAGGGCTGATCCTCCAGTCCTTCTCATGAAAAAGCCCCCCGTCCGGAAGCGCGGCGTGGATCGCGCGAACCGTTTCCAAGGAACTCATGAGAGGATTTTGAGGGCCTGCCGGATCAACTCCTCCGCGGTGAGCTGGGTCTCCGAAATCTCCTGGACCCTGCGGATCGCCTTGTGCGCCTCAACCTGCTTGTAGCCGAGGGAAATGAGGGCAAGCGTGGCATCGTGCAGCCGGGCATCCGCCTCGCTCGGGGCGTTCTTCGCGCTCGAGGCTTCCCATTCGGCGGCGACACCGACCTTGTCCTTGAGCTCGAGAACGATCCTCTCAGCGGTTTTTTTTCCGACGCCGCTGATTTTGGAAATCGCCGCGATGTCGCCCGCGACGACGGCAGCCTTGAACATCTCGACCGGCAGGCCGCTCAGGATGGCGAGCGCGATCTTTGGCCCGACCCCTGTGACATGGTGCAGCAGAAGGCGGAAGAGGTCGCGCTCCGCAGAAGAGAAGAACCCGTAGAGGATATGCGCATCCTCGCGGACGGTGAGGTGCGTCAGGATTTTCACGGGAGCCCCCGGCTGGGGAAGCCGCTCATAGCTTGAAACCGGAATCATAACCTGATACCCGATTCCTTGGACATTCACGACAATCTGCGTCGGCAGCGCCTCGGCCAGGGTTCCTTCGAGAAATGCAATCACACCGCACCCATATCAAAGCCGGTCAAAAACTCCAATGGGCGTTGTGTTTTTTTCTGCTCTCCCCGGTGGCCTTGTCGGCCGATTCCAAGTGGGCATGGATGGTCGAACCCTCGTTCATGGACTACAAAGTCCGCGAGCGGGTCGAGGGGTCGGAACGGACGATCCTGGCTCTCGTCCGGCTGAACGACGGGGAAATCTTCGGCGCGGAGGGCGGGCATCCGGGCACACTAACCATGGCGTCGAAGGAAATCTCCAGGGAGGCGGCCGGGACCGCCAAGGAGGTTTTTGAATCGCTCCAACCGAACTACGTCCGGGACAAGAACGGCGTCATCAAGTATGCGGCGCTGGAGTCAAGCAACCCCCTCACCGCCTCAGCCGTGCTGGCTCCCGGATTCGCCGAACGCTTCGCAGCAACCCTCGGACCGGACCTCCTCGTCGCCCTGCCAAACCGCTTCCAAATCCTCGTCTTCTCCCGGCAGGATCAGGCATTCCAGCAAATGGGTGAATCCATCATCTCCGGCTACCTCAGTTCAAACTATCCGGTCAGCCGCGAGATCTTCGCCCTGGACAAGGGGAAGCTCACATCCCTCGGGGTGCTGAAGTAGGTGCCTGGAAGTGCGCGCTGGCAGCTTTCCGGAAGAACTGCTAAACTGCACCAATGAAACCCGCCTCGCATCTGGAAGAGCGTGCGGCCCGCGCGGAAAAAATCATCGCGGCCCCGGAGAACTTCAAGGTCTGCGAGGGCTGCGAGTCGATCGTCGCCGCGCGCGTCGTGACCTGCCCGAATTGCCACGGATACCGCTTCGACGAGGCGGCGGAGCGGGTTGTCGAACAGGCGCGCGTGCTCGCATCGAGACCCCAGCAGAGCGTGACCTCGGCCGACCTCGAATAGTTGACAGATCAGGTTTTCCCGCCAACATTCCCCTCAATCAATCAATAATACCATGCCACTTGAAATTGGAACCAAAGCACCTGACTTCACCCTGAAATCCATGTCCGCGGACGGCCTCGTTGACGTTACCCTCTCGTCGAATTTCGGCAAGCAGGCCACCGTCATCCTCTTTTTCCCGCTGGCCTTCACCGGGGTCTGCACTCAGGAACTCTGCGATGTGACCGCCGGATTGCAAAAATACGCCGACCTGAAAGCCGGGGTTATCGGGATCAGCGTGGACAGCCCGTTCGCCCAGTCGGCATGGGCGAAGAAGGAAGGCATCTCGATTCCGCTTCTGAGCGACCTGAACAAAACCGTCACGGCGGCTTACGACGTGGTTTTCCCGGGCCTCGCAGGCATCGGTGACACATCGGCCCGCGCGGCATTTGTGATCGATCAGGCCGGCATGATCGTTTACAGCGAGCAGACGCCCACGCCCAAGGACCTTCCCGACTTCGGGAAAATCGAAGCTGCGCTGAAAGCGCTCTGATGCCGGTGCGGGATCGGGAAAATCCGGAACGCAGGGAAACGCTGAGCCGCCCGCCATGCAGGTGATCCCGACCAGGGGGGCGAATCCCGGCTTGCGGAACTTTCCTGACTTCCTGATCCTGGGACCGCAGAGGACCGGGACAACCTGGTTGTTCTACAACCTGCATCTTCATCCGGAAGTCCTTCTCCACCGGATGAAGGAGACGTATTTTTTCAGCACAATCGGAAAGCCGGACCATCAGCATTTTTTGTATCCCTGCCTGGAGGATTATCTGGCCTCGTTCGACGAGCCGTTCGGAGAAAAATTGAAGAAGCACTACACGTGCCTTCGGAAATCGCTCTCCTTCTACCGACCGAAAATCATTGGGGAAGCCACCGCCTCGTATGCGCTGCTCCCCGACGAAGTCATCGCCGCCATCGTGGCCTGCAAACCGGATCTCAAAGGAATCATCATGCTCCGTGATCCGATCGAGCGGGCGTGGTCGCACGCCAAAAAGACGCTGGTGCGGGGAAAATCCGAACCGGTGGGATTTGAAAAATTCCGCGGGTATTTCGAGAGCTCCGGCCAGCGGCAGCGCGCGGATTACCCCGCGATGATCGAGGCATGGAAAAAGCATCTCGCCCCAGGCAACCTCTACCTCGGCCGCTACGACCGGATCGCCGGCGATCCAAAATCCTTTCTGGAGGATGTCGAGCGCTTCCTCGGGATCACCACCAGGGCGCTCTTCTTCAACCGCCACCTCACGATCAAGCTCAACCCGACCTCAGAGGCCCCGATGCCCGAAGACATCCGCGGGTTTCTGGAGGAATTCCTCTCGAAAGACGTCGACGCCTACCACACACTCCTGACGGATATTGGCGCAGGCCGGGCGGTTTAGCGCAAGCCGCAGGCCCAAGGTCTTCGCGCGTCCGTCAATTTTCGCTATTGCACGCCGCCGAACCCCGGAGCAAAATATAAGGCATGGGCACCCTAATCGTCGGATTTTTTCTGGTCATCATTGCGGTGGTTGTTCTCGGCGCGCTTTTCGCGATCGGCCAATACAACGGGCTGGTGGCATTGCGCAACCGCTTCAAAAACGCGTTTTCGCAGATCGATGTGCAGTTAAAGCGCCGCTACGACCTGATTCCAAACCTCGTGGAGACGGCTAAGGGATACATCAAGCATGAGCGCGAAACCCTCGAGGCCGTGACGCAGGCCCGCAACCTCGCCCAGGCGGCCGGAGGGCGCGCCGCATCGAATCCCGGCGATCCGCAGGCAATGAAGGATCTGGCCGGGGCCGAAGCGGGGCTCACCGGGGCACTCGGACGCCTTCTCGCCGTGGCGGAAGCCTACCCCGACCTGAAGGCGAACCAGAACATGATGCAGCTCACCGAGGAACTGACCTCGACGGAGAACAAGGTCGCGTTTGCGCGGCAGGCCTACAACGATTCCGTGATGACCTACAATACCAAGCGGGAGGTCTTTCCCACCAACATCATCGCTGGGATGTTCAACTTTCTTCCGGCCGAGCTCTTTCAGATCGACAACCCGGAGGAGAAGCAGGCACCGAAAGTCTCGTTTTCATGATACGTCCGGAGCGATCCGCCTTCGCTCAACTGGCGGCCGCCTCGCGCGTCGTTCCGGTGTGGACGGAAATCGTTGCCGACGGGGACACCCCGGTCTCCGCATTTGCAAAACTCGGGGGGAACGTGCCGTCGTTTCTTCTTGAATCAGCTGAACAGAGCGACCTGGTCGGGCGGTTTTCCTTCATTGGCTTCGATGCGCAGGCCACCTTCACTGCGCATGGAAAGACGCTGACACTCACTGAGGAGACGCTCACGCGAACATACGAGGCGGAGCGCGATCCCCTCGACGAGCTCGAGCGCTGGATGGACAAATACCGGGCTCCCCGGAACCCGGATCTTCCGCCATTCTGCGGCGGCGCGGTCGGATACCTTGGCTACGATTGCGTCAGGTGGTTCGAGCCGACGATCCCCGAACCTCCGAAGGACGAGCTCGGGATTCCGGACATGTTTTTCCAGATCACCGGATCGGTCGTCATCTTCGACCACAAGCGACGGAGAATCCAGATCGTCGCCAACGCGTTCCTCGACGACCGGGGAGTCGATGCCGCATACGATGCCGCCTGCAAAAGGATCGGGCAGATCATACAGGCCCTGCGCCGCCCGATCGCCTTCGATCCGATTTTCACCGGGACCACCCCCCCTGCCGCGGAGGCAACCTCCAACACGACTCGCGAGGAGTATCATGAGATGGTCCGCTCCGCACACGAATACATCCGCGCCGGCGACATCTTCCAGATCGTCCCATCGCAGAGGTTCGAAACAGATTTTTCCGGGGATGCGCTCGATCTCTACCGCTCGCTCCGGTTTGTCAACCCCTCCCCGTATATGTTCTGCCTCCGATGCCCCGGGGGATATTCGCTGGTTGGAAGCTCTCCGGAGGTTCATGTCCGTCTCACCGGACCGCTTGTGGAAATACGCCCGATCGCCGGCACCCGCCGCCGCGGGGAGACCCCGGAGGAGGACGCAGCGAATGCCGGGGATCTTCTCGCCGACCCGAAGGAACGCGCCGAGCACCTCATGCTCGTGGATCTCGCCCGCAACGATGTCGGCCGGATCGCTGAGTTCGGCTCGGTGAAGGTGAGCGATTTCATGAGCGTCGAGCGATACAGCCATGTCATGCACATCGTCTCGCACGTCTCCGGCCGGCTCGCCGGCGGCCGCAGCGCCTACGACGTCATGCGGGCGACCTTCCCCGCCGGCACGGTTTCGGGCTCCCCCAAAGTCCGCGCCATGCAGATCATCAACGAGCTCGAAAAAAGCAAGAGGTGCTCCTATGCGGGAGCGGTCGGGTATTTCGGATTCGATGGCAACCTCGACTCCTGCATCGCATTGAGGACGGTCCTGCTCAAGGACGGACGCGCCTATGTCCAGTCCGGGGGGGGGGTCGTCGCGGACTCGACACCGGAGGGCGAATATCAGGAAACCGTCAACAAGGCGATGGCCGGCATGCGCGCGATCGACCGCTCCAGGAGGGACCCATGATCCTCGTCATCGATAACTACGATTCCTTCACCTACAACCTCGTTCAGTATTTCGGGGAGCTCGGTGCGGACATTGCCGTCAAGAGGAACGACGAGATCACGATTCCGGAAATCGAATCGCTGGCGCCGGAGAAGCTCTGCATCTCGCCAGGTCCCTGCACGCCGAACGAGGCCGGCATCAGCTGCGATGTGATCCGCCACTTCGGAGGAAAAATCCCCATCCTCGGGGTCTGCCTCGGGCACCAGAGCATCGGGCAGGTCTACGGGGGCGAAGTCGTCCGCGCCGGACGCCTCATGCACGGGAAAACCTCTCCGATCCACCATGCCGGAGAAAACGTTTTTGCCGGCCTGCCGGATCCGTTCGAGGCCACCCGCTACCACTCGCTCCTCGTCGAGCGCGTGAGCTTTCCGGACTGCCTCAAAATCACAGCGGAGACGGAAGAGGGGGAAATCATGGGGCTCGCCCACCGCGAATTTCCCGTCTTTGGCGTCCAGTTCCATCCGGAATCGATCCTCACCACCGTCGGAAAAAAGCTTCTGGAGAATTTCCTCTCCGCCTGAGCGGCATGCGCCGGAAAGAGGACAGCTCGGAACAAAGCGCAGCAGCGGGAGTCCGTGAAATCTACGCCTGGCTTGAATCACGGCCCATCGAGCGGTCCTGCAAGCTCCGGACCGAATGCTGCCATTTCCGGTTGACCGGGAAAACTCCGCATCTCACCAAAGGCGAGGCCCTCGTTGCCGGGCGCGCATTTAAAGCCACAGGAAGAAAAGCCCTTCCGCCGGCACCGGACGGAGCCTGCCCATTTCTCCATCCGCAAACGAAACGCTGCCTGATCTACGCCTCCCGCCCGTTCGGATGCCGTACGCATTTCTGTGCCGCAGCCGGCGGACCTTATGCCCGCCGTGATGTATCCGACCTGATCCGAAGGCTCGAAGCCATCGGGCACGCACTCGGCGGACGTGATGCCCGTCCGCTCGAAGCCGCCGTCGCGGAATATCTCTGACTTTCCAGTTCATTTAATGTTTCCGGAGAAAATAGGACGCGATATCTTTCTGCACCATGAAAGTCCTCGTCACAGGCTCTTCCGGGCTCATTGGCTCGGAGGTTGCCCTTTTTCTTGCTGAGCGCGGCTGCTCGATCCATGGAGTCGACAATAACCAGCGGGCCATCTTCTTCGGTCCGCAGGGCGACACCCGATGGAATCAATGCCGGCTCGCAGAGGCCATCCCTGGCTACACCCATCACGAACTCGATATCCGCGACCGGCAGGGGCTCCAGGACCTGCTGGCCTCAATCCGGCCCGATGCGATTGTCCACACAGCCGCCCAGCCGAGCCACGACCGGGCGGCGGCCATCCCGTTCGACGACTTCGATACCAATGCCGTCGGCACCATTAATCTCCTGGAGGCCGCCAGAAGGAGCTGCCCGGAGTCTCCGTTTGCGCACATGTCCACAAACAAGGTATACGGGGACCGCCCAAACTTGATCGCCCTGCACGAACTGGAAACACGCTGGGACTATGCCGACCCGGCTTACGAAAACGGCATCGCCGAGGATTTTTCCATCGACCAGAGCAAGCACTCGCTCTTCGGTGCGTCCAAGGTGGCTGCAGACGTGATGGTCCAGGAATACGGACGGTATTTCCAGATGCCGACCTGCTGCCTGCGAGGCGGCTGCCTGACCGGCCCGAACCACTCGGGTGTCGAACTCCACGGGTTTCTCAGCTACCTGGTCAAGTGCAACCTCGAGGGACGCGAATACAAGGTTTTCGGCTACCAGGGCAAGCAGGTCCGGGACAACATCCACAGCGAGGATGTCGCGCGCTTCATCTGGGAGTTCCTCAACGCTCCCCGCGTGGCCGAGGTCTACAACATCGGCGGAGGAAAAGGAAACTCCTGCTCCATTCTCGAGGCGTTTGCGCTCGCTGAAAAATTCAGCGGAAAAAAGCAGGTGTCTTCCTACGTGGAGGAGAACCGCATCGGCGACCACATTTGCTACTACAGCGACCTGGGTAAAATGCGCGCACATTACCCCGAATGGGATATCACCGTCTCACTTGAAGAAACGGTCCGCCAGATCGTGGAGGCTTGGAAAAAAAGAATGTGAGCCACATGGCGCGGAAATGCTGAAAATCGTAGCCTCCGGAAATTACTGATTCGCAGGGCAGGAGAACGCCTGCTCCCTGCTCGATCTCCGTCAGGGAATTTTGTTGACCGGCGAATCTGATGGATCGGCAATGTCCGCGAGCGCATCATTCCGCAGCTCGTTCTTGACTCCGCTCCCGCCTCAAAAACTCGAGGCTCGTCCGCCATGCCCATCCGCGGGATTCCGGAAGAATTCGCCCTCCACTCCGGAAAAAAAACCGGGAGGGCTCGCGATCACCGCCTGACTATTCCAAAAAAAAAGCACCGGGGCTTCCGCCCCGGTGCTTGTTGAAAAGTTGCGTCTTGAAAAGTTACCGACGACGGAAATCGCCGCCGCCACCGCTGCGTCCGCCACCGCCGCCGCCACCGCTGCGTCCGCCACCGCCGCCACCGCCACCGCGGCGGTCATCACGGAATTCGCGGCGAGGGCCGTCGAAACGTCCGCCACCGCCGCCCGGAGGACGGTCTTCGCGCGGACGGGCTTCGTTGACAGTGAGGGCGCGCCCGTCGAGATCTTTTCCGTGAAAGGTCTCGACGGCGGCTTGCGCTTCGGCGTCGGAACCCATCGTGACGAATGCGAACCCGCGTGAGCGGCCGGTGAACTTATCCTGCATCAGCATGACTTCGGAAACGGAGCCACACTGCGAGAACAAGTCTTGAATGGCGATCTCAGTCGTGTTGAACGACAGATTGCCGACATATAGTTTGTTACCCATGGTATTTATGAACGCATTGGGATCGGAGACTGTTCCCGGTTTCCGGGTTTCAAACCGCCGCCGGAATCTTCCGCACGGTGTTCACCAAATCACGACCTCATCTGCTAGATGCGCTTATTGACCGTTTTTTTCGTTTTGGCAAATGATTTCTTTACCGGTGATTGACGTGAGGCCCTGTTTTTTTGAGAGTCCCGTCAGATGCTTTGCCTTCGGACACTCCTGATTTGTATTTTTCTCGCGGCACTCCAGGGGCTTTATGCAGCCGCTGACCAGGAGATCCGGGTTCCGTTCAACTTCCAGTGGGGGGAATCCGCACAGCGGCTGGAGGAAAGCCTGGCCAAGGTCCAGGCCCGTGTCGTGGAAAGGAAAACCGTCGCAAAAAGGAGCATCCTCGTCGTCGAGGGGATCCCGCAAAAGCTTCTCCAGCGCGCCCTGTTTTATTTTGACTCCGACTCGCTGAACGAGATCGAGCTCCACTACGGGGACAAATCCTGGGACTCCGTCCAATACGCCCAGTTTTTCGACCAGACGCGGAGGAACATTGAGATGAAATACGGCATGGGACGGGTGATCGCACGCCAGAAAACCCGCGAGGGGGAGATCCTCCAGACGCTCATCGGCTACCAGTGGGTCCAGGCTTCGACCTCGCTCCAGCTTTTCCTCTACACCGCCGAGAAGGGCGCGGAGAGCCTCCGCGTGCTGAGCCTGCACTACAAAGGGATCTGATGAAAGCCTTCGTGCGCGGGGATTGGGACGGTTTTGTCGGCCTCTTCATCGACAACCTTCTTCAGCTCCTGCTCATCGCCACGCTTTGCCCGCTGGCCTGCGGGATCCCGGTCCCGATGGTCGTCACGGTCCTTCTGCCCGGTGCAGCGGTGTCGATCCTCGCGGGCAATCTCTTTTATTCCTGGCAGGCCTGGCGGCTCGCGAAAAAAACCGGCCGGGATGACGTCACAGCCCTCCCTTACGGCATCAATACGGTGAGCCTGATTGCGTTTATCTTCTTTATCATGGCCCCGGTCTGGCAGGCGACAAAAGACCCGCTCAAAGTCTGGGAGGCCGGCGTCTTCGCATGTCTTCTCAGCGGGCTGTTCGAGCTGGTGGGCGCGTTCTGCGCGGACCCTCTCCGGCGGAGCGCCCCGCGGGCGGCGCTGCTCTCGGCCCTGGCGGGGATTGCCCTGACATTCATCTCCATGGGCTTCGCCTTCCGCATCTTCGCCTCGCCCGCTGTCGCTCTTCTGCCGATGCTTCTCATTGTCATTGCCTACGCGGGGCGGATCCGCCTCGGGATTCCGGCGGGGTTGCTGGCCATCGCCCTCGGAGTCGCCGCGGCATGGATCCTGAGAGGATTTGGGATCTCCGCGTTCACCCCGCCCGGGGATCCCGTGCCATTCGGGTTCCATCCGCCGCACCCCGACATGACCGCGATCGAAGCGCTCCTCTCCGGAGGCAACCTTTGGAGCTTTCTCTCCGTCATCATCCCGATGGCGCTTTTCAATTTGTTGGGATCCCTTCAAACCCTCGAAAGTGCAGAGGCAGCAGGAGACCGTTATGAGACCATGCCGTCGCTTGCTGTCAATGGAGCCGGGAGCATCCTGGCGGCCATCTTCGGAAGCGCCTTTCCGACCACCCTCTATATCGGGCATCCGGGCTGGAAAGCCATGGGCGCACGGATCGGCTATTCGGCGCTGAACGGCCTGGTGATCACCGTGCTCTGCCTCTCGGGTGCCGTTACCGCCGTCCTGCATATCGTGCCGCTCGAGGCGACTCTCGGGATTCTGATCTGGATCGGTCTTGTCATGACGGCGCAGGCATTCCAAGAAACGCCGCGCGGGCATGCTGTGGCGGTGGCCATGGGCCTGCTGCCCTCCCTGGCAGCCTGGGCATGGCTTCTTATCGAGACCACCCTCCGCGTCGCGGGAGTCCCGCTGGAAAAAGCTCTTCCGGTCTTCGGAAACGACATCGCCATTTCCGGAGTGCTGGCGATGAACCAGGGGTTCCTCATCACGAGCATGGCCCTCTCCGCGATCGTCGCGTTCGCAATCGACAGAAAATTTCTTTCCTCGGCCGTGACCTGCTTCGTCTGCGCCGCGCTCTCTTCGATCGGTCTCATCCACGCCTACAAAATTTCCTCGGGATCCGTTCTCCCGGATTTCGGCCTGCTGAAAGCCCCCGGCTTCGCCGCCGCGTATGCGGCCACGGGAATCTGCCTGCTGGGTCTTCATGCGATGAAACGCTTTGACGCGAAGGATGGAATCCCCCACGATTGACCGGTGCTTTCCAACCAGATCGCCGTCCAACTTTATACCGTACGCGACTTCTGCAAGTCCGCATCCGAACTGGCCCAAACCGCCGGCAGGCTTCGCTCCATCGGTTTCGAAACCGCCGAAGTCGCCGGGGTTTCGGCCGATATTTCCCCGGAGGAAATCCACCGGATCCTCTCCGATGCGGGCCTCGCAATTTGCTCGGCGCATGAGAGCGGCGATCTGATCCGCACAAGCCCGCTCACTGTCATCGAGCGGATCAAGGCGATGGGAGTCGCCCATGTGGTCTATCCCTTTCCTGCCGGAGTGGATTTTTCCGATCCAGCCGCGGTGAATGCGATGGTCTCCGATCTCGACGCAGCCGGTGCCGTCCTTCGCGAACACGGATGCTCGCTAAGCTACCACAACCACGCAATCGAGTTTTCCCGGCTCGGCAACGAGACGCTCATGGATTACATCGCACGAGCCACCTTGCCGGAGACGCTTCACTTCGAGCTCGATACCTACTGGATCCAGTTCGGAGGGTGCCATCCCGTCGAGTGGTGCCAGAAAGCCGCCGGACGCCTCACCATGCTTCACTGCAAGGACTACGGGTTCGGTGCCAACAACCAGCCGTTCTTCGCGGAAATCGGTTACGGCAACCTCGATTTTCCAGCCATTATCTCGGCGGCCGATTCCGCCGGTTGCCAATGGTATATTGTCGAGCAGGACACCTGTCCCGGAGATCCTTTTGTCTCGCTTGAGAAAAGCTACAGGACCATGCGCGAATGCCTGTGCGCGTGATGCGGGTCATCCGCCACCGGGCAAGACATCCCGAAAATCAGCGGCACGGGCCATTGTATCCGCCCCTGTAGCCGCTCCCCCCCCAACCCCGGTTCCAACCATACCCGACACCCGGCCCGCAGCCTCCCCATCCACCGCCTCCCCATCCCAAACCGATGACCGCAGGCGGCGCATACCAGGCGCGGGAAACATAGGGGGCCGAATAGTATGCCGGATACCCGGCATAGTAACTGGCGGTGTTTCCCCGCCCGGCCAATCCCATACTGATCAGAAGCGCCGTGTTGATCGTTCCGGTTTGGGTCAGTTGGTTGTCGCGCTGGTAGTTGCGGATCGCACGGCTTGTCGCCGGGCCGACATTTCCATCTATCGGCCCCTGGTAGTAGCCCTGGTTCGAAAGCGAAATTTGCACGGCGGATTCGACAGTTTGCGACCGGGCGCCGGGGGCGAATTCCATCGCGCAGCCGGCCATGACGGCACAAAACAATACCATGGCACCTGGCCGGATGACTCGATCAAGCAGAAAATGCATGGGACAAGCTAACTCATCCGGACCACGTGGCAAGGGGGCGTCAGCGGAGACGACCGGAATGCTTTTCTGGAAACCTCAAGGCCGCAGAGGAAATGATCCCACCGCTCCTCCCGGCGAATTTGTTTGCCTCGCTGGCCTGCCGACTCATAGTGATGGTTGTTGGCAATGCACATCGGGGTGTAGCTTAGCTTGGTAGAGCGCCTGGTTTGGGACCAGGAGGTCGCAGGTTCGAATCCTGTCGCCCCGATTATCTCCCCTATTTTACCTGGGGAACCGCATGGATAAACCCGGATCCTTCGATTCCTCACGCAGAGCCGCAGGAGGCTCGGAGAAAAACGGTTTTCGGGATAAAGGCTCTACGGGCGGTTGAAACAAAACTCCGAAAATGCAGTTTGTCGCGGTTTTGGCGAAAAGAGTGTTGCCTTCTGTTACCCGGAAACTTGTGTCAGATGGCGGCTTTTTGCCTGTCCGCGAGCCCGTCGCGGCTTGTCTCAATCCGAAAAGACATCACGGGAGGCCTCCTCGCTGGCGTAAAAATAGGCAGCGAGCCCATCCATGAGATCGCTGATCGATGCGGGAGGTTCTCAGGGTGCCGTCCTCGGATCGCTTGCAGCGGATAACGCAACCAAGAATCGTCGTTCCATTTCGTTGGTGCGTGGATTGATTGGTGACTGGCCAAAGATTGGAGCGGAGTTCCTGGCGGGACACGTCCGGCGTGGCCACCCAAAATAGGCGGAACAAGCCTCTCAACTTTTCTTACTCGGCTTGCCGCCAGGGGCGGCATAATGTCATCGCATGCCGGAAAAGGAATGGACAGTTGCTTTCGGAGATTTCGCGCTGATCGTCCGGCGGATCACCTCAAAAGGCAAACTCATCGAATTTGCCGTTGTCCTCCTGGCCTTCACATCCGGCGAATGGAAAGATATCACACGGTATGACACCGCCCACGGGACGCCGCATCGGGACATTCTCGGCGCGAATCAGGGCTTGCGTTTCAAGCGGTGGATGGACGATATTGATTTCTCAGAAGCTTTTGATTATGCCATCCGCGATTGCACAGAAAATGCCGAGAACTACCTCGCTGACTTCCTCGCGCATTGATCCCCGCTTCGTGGATGTCAAGCCGGTCCGGGGCACGATGTCCGTTCAGGAATCCGAACGCATCATGCGCAAACATGGGCTCCACCCCATGACGGCCTCCGAGCGGAAGACTTTTGCGAAATTCCTGCGGGCTTAACGATTCAGCTCACCGCTGGCGGCCCCTCCGTGACTTCCGACGCGCCAAGCTGCACAGCGGGGCCGCCATTCGGTGCAGCGTCTGGTTCGGCGTGTGGCATTTCCGACGATCAGAACTTCGGTTTGATCTCATTTCTTGCCGGCTTGGGAGTCGGCTGTCGCTAAAGGACTGCTAACCTGATCGAACCGAACGACGGCGAATCCGACTTCGTCGTAACGCTCGCTTTTCTTGCTGGCATCTGCCAGGTCGCCGCGCTCATACAAGATGCCAACACTGCCATCGGGCATAACGGCGATGTCTGAGTAGCCGGTGAAGTTGGGAGCCGGTTTCTTCGCGTAGCGGAAGAACTTAGTCCACGTGCGCCCGTCGTCCTCGCTGAGCTTGAGCGTGCCGTCGGAGCGGAACTCGGCGTTGGCGGGGTTGGAGAAGAGGATGTCACCCTTCCCTGTCCGCAAATTAATCGAATGGAACAGCAGACTGGCCTGGCACCCGCGCGGCTCAACGAGTTGGGACTCCAGCCAAGTCTCCGCGAACGTCGCGCCTCCATCCTTGCTGATGGAGACAACCCGATGGTCCTCGGCATCGTTCCCGTTGCGGCTGTTGAGCATCAGGTCGCCGTTACTCAACTCGACCACCGTACATTCGGTGGTCTGAGGCCGAGGCACGCTGCCGCCGATCTGCCACGTCACGCCATTGTCGTCGGAGTAGATGATATGCGAGACCATGTTCACCTTCTTGGCGTTGTGGCGCGCGGGAATCACGATTCGCCCCTTGTGCGGCTCGCTCCGCTTTACGATCGCGTGGCACGGCCCGGTGCCATACCATACCCAGTTGGGCTGATGGACTGTAGCGGTGATGTTGCGCTGCTTTGACCACGTCACGCCGTCGTCATCCGAGTGCATGACATACACCTCGCGGGTCGTCCGGTCTTTCTCGGATGGAATCCACTTGTTCCAGAGCCAGACCAGCAGGATGCGGCCGGAAGGCAACACAACAGGACACTGGCACTTGCAGGGGTTCTTGCCGTCGTTCACAAGCACCTGCAGCGGACCCCACGTCCGCCCTCCATCGGTAGAACGCTTGAGCACGACATCCATGTCGTCCTCGTCTTTATGCCCGTTCACACGCCCCTCGCAGAACGCCAGCACCGTGCCGTTCTTACTGACCGCCAAAGTCGGGCAGCGGTAGCATGCGTAGCCCTCCTTGCCAGCGACAAAGGGAACGGAATCCACTAGCGTTTGGCCTGGCTCACCAGCGAGTGCTGCGCAAGCCATTGTCAGTAGCAACACGCATAAAAGAACGATCCTGTATTTCAAGAGAGCTTGTCTCATCTTCTGGGTTCCTATTCTCCCACCGAATAGTATTACTGTCACGGGTGTCCGGTTAACAGCATAGTCAGTTATTGTTACAATCTATTTTTGAGCAACTTACGCATGAAAAGTGATGTCACGCATTTGAATTCTGAAGCCTATCCGACAGGCTTCCGCATGAATTCCGACCGCTTCATCCTGTCTCAGGTTCTCGATCTTGTGGACCGCAAAACTCTGTCCCGTTTGGTCGAGCTCTACGATGCGGAGTCTCGCGTCCGGCACTTTGGTTGTCGCCAGCAACTCATCTGCATGGCCTTTGCTCAACTGACTTGGCGGGAGGGATTGCGCGATAGGCACGAACGAGAGCCAGGATCCCGACGCGACAGGCACAAGGGAACACTGGCCAAGATATGACTTCGCAGAGATCGATAACCTCGCGGAAAGTAAGAGTTCCTTGTCTTCAGGATTCAATCGCCGGATCCGGGTTTATTCCTTTTCGCCCGTCAGCTCCCTTTTGGCCTGCTGCCAATCATTTGCAGATAAATCGATCGCCAATCGGCCATCGCTGATGGCGATTTCGAGTGCACGCGCCATGACCATGCGCCCGGCGACAGGGTCTGTGTCGATGGAGTCTTCTGTATAGCGACCTTGAGTAACCAAAATAGATTTCATGAGTCCTATGCATACGGGGTGGATCCCCGGCAGGATATGGGGAGTTCACCCCAACCTTCGGCCCCGCATCCCTCAAAAGTCATTCGGCCACCGGTTACATCCTTTTGGCGACGTGGAATCCACACCTCTTTTGCCATGCAAGTCACCTGAGGATCTCAATCATCCTGAAGGAGCCCCTCCAGTTGGGCGGAAAAGCTTTCCGCAACGCGGGCGGTGATTTCCGTCATGGAAACCGGTGAGCCGGATTCCTTTTCGAGGCAGGTCATTTCGACGCCGGTGATCCCGCAGGGGGTGATGCGGGAGAAGCCGTCCAGCGAGGAGTGCAGGACATTGAAGGCGAACCCGTGCATGGAGATCCACTTTTTCACACCGACCCCGAGCGAGGCGATTTTGCGCGGTCCAACCCAGACTCCGGTGAGGCCCTCCTTGCGCGAGGCCTCAACCCCGTATGACGCGCAGAGAAGGATGAGGGTTTCCTCGAGGAAGCGCAGGTAGCGGTGGAGGTCGCGACCGCGGGAGTTGAGGTCCAGAATCGGATAACCGACGAGCTGGCCGGGGCCGTGGAAGGTCGCCTGCCCGCCGCGGTTCGTCTCGACGACCGGATGGGGGAGTGAACCCCGCAGGCTGGATTGATCGCGCGTGCGCCCGATCGTGTAAACCGGTTCGTGCTCGAGCAGCAGCAGGACCTCCTCCCCTCCCCCGGAGACGAGGCCCTCCACATACCGCTCCTGGATTTCGAGGGCGGCAAGGTATTCGATGCGTCCGAGATCGACGGTTTTCATACCCGGTCCAGCGGCACCCGCCGGCGTGAGGCGGCGTCTGCGGTTTGGAAATGCGTGAGACCGATCGCCATGGCATCGGCTGCGTCCGGCGGCGGGGTGACGGTGAGTCCGAGGAGCGCGCGGATCATGAATGCCACCTGGGATTTCTGCGCGGCACCGTGGCCGACGACCGCCTGCTTGACCCGCCGCGGGGCATACTCATGGATGGGAAGACCCTTTTGCGCGGCGGCCAGCAGGGCGGCACCCCGCGCGGAGCCGAGCGTGATCGCCGTTGGAAAGCTCTGCACGTAAATCACGCTCTCAATCGCCATCACCTCGGGGCCGAACCGGGCGATCACGTCGCCGAGTTGCTGATGGATCGCGAGCAGACAGCCGGAAACGGTCAGCTTGGGTTGATTCTTGACGACCCCGAAATGCAGGCAGCGGATCTTCCCGCTCTCGCGCTCAAGGAGGGCATATCCGGTTCCGCGAAGTGACGGGTCGACTGCAATGAGGGTTTCTTTCATCGGGGGTTCAAGGTTTCCGGAAGGTGATCGAGGACATCCCCGACAGTCAGGTTTTGCAGCAATCCGCCCGGTGCGCGCAAGACATTCGCCGTTTTTGGTGCCCAGACCGCCGGATCGGTGGGGCCGAAAAGCACGAGGGATTCCGCGCCTGCGGCGGCTGCCAGATGGGAAATCCCGCTGTCGTGGCCTATGAAAAACGCGCAGCGGGCCAGAACCGCGCCCAGAACGTTCAGCGGAAGATGCTCGAGAAATATGAGGCGCTCTGAAAATTCCGCTTTCAGTTCGGCCGTGCGTTCGGCATCGCTCTCTCCGGATACGACCAGCACGGTTCCCTGCAAATCCAGGAGCCGTTCGATCAACTGTCTCCATGCCGGGATCGGCCAGTTCTTTTTTCCGGACCCGCTTCCCGGGTGAATCGCGACAACCGTTTCGTCGAGGCCGCGCAGGAGGGCATCTGCCTCCGCGACATCGGACGGCGCCGGGTAAATCCGGGCCGCCTCGTCCTCCAGAAACAGGGCGAGAGATTCCATCGGGCGGGCGAGTTGGCGCGAGGCATGTTGCTCGCCGGAAATTCTCGGATCCCCGACAAGCAGGTTTTTCACCCCGCACCGCCTCAGGTTGCCTTCGAAAAAATGGTCCGGGTCGAAAAGGTAGGAGATGACCTGTCCGAAGCCGGCGAAGTATTCCGAGAGCCCGGGGTCCAGATCCGAGCGCGGGTTGAAATACCCGGCCATCGGGGCATACTCGATCGAGCGCACCGCATCGGCGTAAAACCTTCCCTCTGCCACGCAGCAGATGTGCCGGTAGCCGATGATCTCGATCCGGCATCCGGGAAACCCCTCCCGCAAAAGATGCAGCGCCGGGAGCGTCAGGATGAAATCCCCGATCGCGCCGCCGCGGATGACCAGTATGCGCGAATCAGGCATCAGGAATTCTTGTCATGAACCGGGATTTCGAAAAACTAAAATTCCACAGTGTGAACCACCAATTTCCACTAAAAACCACAAATTGACAGAGTGTTGCTGAGCATTCGACCATTCATGCTGAAGATGGCACAGGTTCCTCATCTGCTTCCTGTTTTAGTGTTTTCAAGTGGCAGTTAGTGGTTTATTGAACAATCCCAAAGTATTTCCGGACGGAAGAAAGATTGCGGCAACTTCCGTCGGCAAAATGTGTTTCCACTTGTATGAAAACGATCCTGACACTTGGGCTGCTGGCATTGTCCGCTCTCGCGGGCGCGGCGGGATATGATCCCCTGTATCTCTCAGACACCGGCACGAGATCCCTCGATCTTGCCACCGGTGACGCGAAGCGGAGCCTGCCCCTTCTCGTCGTCCTGCCAAAAGCGGCCGGCCCGGCACCCGTCATCCTTTTCAGCCACGGGCTCGGAGGATCGAACAAGACGTGTTCCTACCTCGGCGAACAGTGGGCCGGACGCGGGTATGTCGTCGTGTTCATCCAGCATCCGGGCAGCGATGAATCCATCCTGAAGGGAGCGAAGGACCCGATGCGGGCGATGAGGAAAGCGGCGACCGCGAAGAACCTTGGGCACCGGCTCGGGGACGTTCGAACGGTGCTGGATCATCTCGCCTCATGGAATTCGCAGCCCGCGCACCCGCTCAACGACCGGCTCGACCTCGGAAAGGTCGGGATGGCAGGGCACTCGTTCGGCGCCCTGACCACCCAGGGAGTGAGCGGGCAGACATTCCCGTGGGTCGGAACAAAATTTACCGACCCCCGCATCAAGGCCGCGCTGTGCCTGAGCCCGAGCGTTCCGGAAAGAGGCCCCGCCGCAAAGGCGTTCGAATCGGTCAAGATCCCGTGGATGCTCATGACCGGCACAAACGACATTGCCATCCTCGGACCGCAGGACCTCTCAGCCCGCCTCGGGGTTTTCCCTGCGCTGCCGCCGGGCGGAAAATACGAGGTGGTCCTCAACGGCGCTGAGCACCTGGCATTCTCAGATCGTCCGGCACCGGGGACGCGAAGAAACCCGCTCCATCACAAGAGCATCCGGGCCCTGTCCACGGCATTCTGGGATGCCTTCCTCAAAGGTGACCCCGCGGCGAAGACGTGGCTGGATGGCGAGGACCCGAAGTATGTCCTCTCGCCCGCGGATACGTTCCAGAGGAAGTAGCGGGTTGAGGAAATTGGGGAAAGAGGTGTTTGCCCGGCAGGAAGACCGGCTCACACAGCAAGGCGGATCAGGCCCGGTCCACGCTGTATCTGCCGGCACCGATCACGACGAGGGCGAGGCACACGATGCCGATTTCGGCCGGATGGTTCCACTCCGCGAAGTCGCCCTTGCTGACGTGATACATCATCACCGTGGCAACGGCCATCGTAGCGGTCATCGCCAGGGCGGCCCAGCGGGTGAGAAAGCCGACCGCAAGAAGCGCGCCGCCGAGCGTCTCGCTCATCGCGGCAAGAAACCCCCAGAAAACGGGCCAGAAGGATATGCCGAGAAAGGCCATCGCCCCACCGACTTTTTCCCATGCGGTCTGGCCGCCGGCCAGCTTCGGCCAGCCGTGAAACACCATCATGATCCCGATCCCCGCACGCAGAATGAGGATTCCGACGTCGCGGTATTGGCCAAGCCAGGAAAGATTCATGGGCGGCCCGGGAAAAAATTTACTTCATCAGAAGCACCGCGCGGGCCCGCTTGATTTCGCTGGTAATCTTGCGGTGCAGGCGGGCGGACATGCCGGTCACGCGGCGGGGAAGGATCTTGCCGCTCTCGGTGACGAAGCGCTTGAGGAGGTCGGGGTTCTTGTAATCGATCGCCTCGAGGTTGAGGTCCACGCGGCGGCGTGGCATCGATTTGTTCGCCTTGCGGAAGTTGGTCCGGCGTTGAGGAGTTTTCGGCTGCATATCAGGTTATTTGATTTCGCGGTGGAGCGTGTGACGCTTGAGAAAGGGGTTGTATTTTTTTTTCTCGAGGCGGGTCGGAGTGCGCGGGCTCTTCTTGTTGCGTGTGGTGATGTAACGCGAAGCGGGTTTTCCCTCGGCTTTCGCTTCGGTGCATTCGAGAGTGATGTTTTCCTGTGCCATGGTCTAGTCTTTGCTGTCGGTTGATGAATCGTCGTCGTCGTCTCCGCCCTCGTCGTCGCCGAGGCCGAAGAGCGATGTCACCGGCTGGCGGACCCGGCTATAACGATTGCGCTTTTCGAGATCCGCCTGGCACTCGACGGTGTAGCGGGTGAATGGAAGGGCTTCCAAGCGGGGGCGCGGGATGGATTTTCCGGACATTTCACAGACCCCGTAGGATCCGGTTTCCAACCGCTTCAGCGCCTGGTCAATCTCGTAAAGAGAATCCTGCTCCAGTGAGAGGAGGCTGAGCGCAAAGTCGCGGTCGTAGGCGTCGCTTCCGGCATCCGCCTGGTGCATGCCGAATGCGGAAGCCTCGCTGCCCTCGGCACGGGAGCGCAGGCTGTCCTTCGCCACCCCGTTCATGGAATCCAAAAGGGTGTCCTTGAGGACGAGCAATCGTTCGCGCTGCTTGGCGAGAAATCCGGTGAGTTTCACCGGGAGTCTGGGCGGCATCTTTGGCTGGGCTGTCAGCTTTGACACGGCAGCCTTTTTCGCAGGCGCTGCTTTTTTCGCCGGCGCCGCAGGGCGGGCGGCCTTGGAGGCCTTTACCGGGGCGGTTTTTTTCTTAGGCACGGGCTTTGGCGCAGGCTTTTTCGAGGAAGCTTTCGGCGCGGGCTTTTTTACGGCCTTTGCAGGGACTCTTTTTGCGGCTTTCTTGGGCGCAGGTTTTGCTTTGGAAGCCGTTGACTTGGGGGATTTCTTGGATTTTGTCGCCATGGAAAAGCTGGAATATAGAGAAAGGGGGCGATATGTATCGTCTGGATGGTCCCCATGCAAGGGGATTCTTACAAAAAATCCATCGGGAGGGTTCCCAGGTGCCCCATCATCATTTGCCCACGAGGATCATCGAGGTCCACTCGCGGATGGAATATTGTTTTTGGCGGGCCAGGATTTTCTCCCCCCCGGGAACCGGGATGTCATCCGGCGCGGGAAGCCCGGTATCCGCAAACAGGTGCCAGGACATCCCTCTGGGAAGGACGGGAAGGGTGAATTCGAGCGGCTTGCAAAACATGTTCATCGCCACGTAGAGAAAATGCGGCGGACCCCCTGCGGCTTCGCCGTGGCGGCCGCAGAGCATATAAGCCAGCGAGCGGCTGGAGGCGGTCCAATCCGGCCGCCAGGGAAGCACTCCGTGCCAGCTGATATCCGGATACCCGCTGCCGACCTGGTCGCGGCCGGTGAGAAATTCCGGCTGGCGCAGGGCGGGGTTGGCCTTTCGGAAAGCGATCATCGCCTTGGTGAACCGGAGGAGGGCCTTCCCGTCCGCATCGAGATCCCAGTTCATCCAGTTCCATTCCTCATCATGGCAATACGCGTTGTTGTTCCCCCGCTGGGTGTGTCCACACTCGTCGCCCATGTAGATCATCGGAACACCCTGGCTTGCCAGGAGCAGGAGCATGGCGTTCTTGCATTGGCGCAGCCGGAGTTCCCGGACCTCCGGATCGTCGGTCTCCCCCTCTTTACCGCAATTCCAGCTGTGGTTGTCATTTCCGCCGTCGTTGTTGTTCTCACCGTTCTCGAGGTTGTGCTTCTCGTTGTAGGAAAACAGATCCCGGAGCGTGAACCCGTCGTGGCAGGTGATGAAATTGACCGAAGCTGTCGGCTTGCGCGCCGCCGCCGCATAGAGGTCCGGCGATCCCATGATGCGCTGGACCATTTCCCCAACCACCCCGGCATCGCCTTTGAGGAACCTCCTCGCGCAGTCGCGGAACTTTCCGTTCCACTCCATCCAGCGTCCGTAGGATGGGAAATTTCCCACTTGGTAGAGACCTCCGGCATCCCATGCCTCGGCGATGAGATCGCAGCCGGCAAGCACCGGATCGTAGGCGAGGGATTCCAGAAGAGGGGGATTCAGCAGAGGCGCCCCGCTGGAATCCCGTCCGAGCACGGATGCGAGGTCAAAGCGGAAGCCGTCGATATGAAACTCCGCCGCCCAGTATCTCAGGCAGCTGATCACAAATCCGCGCACGGCCGGATGGTTGCAGTTCACCGTGTTTCCGCAGCCGGTGTAGTTGGAAAACCGGCCCTTGGCATCGAGCATGTAGTAGGTCTTGTTGTCGATGCCGCGGAACGAGATGACCGGGCCATCGCCTCCGCCCTCTGCGGTGTGGTTGAAGACAACATCGAGCACGACCTCGACCCCCCCGGCGTGCAGCGTCTTCATCATGCGCTTGAACTCATGGACCTGGCGGCCCAGTTCGGCGCTCGCGGCGTAGCTGCACTTCGGGGCAAAGAATCCCACCGTGCTGTAGCCCCAGTAGTTGCAGAGCGGCTCTCCCGTGGCGGGATTTGTGCGGGTGTTCTCGGATTCGTCGAATTCGAATACCGGCATCATCTCGATGCAGTTGACTCCCAGCTCGGAGAAATAGGCGGCCTTCTCCCGGAGCCCCTCAAACGTTCCGGGATGCTGGACGCCTGAACTCGGATGGCGGGTGAACCCGCGCACATGCATCTCGTAGATGATCAGCTCGCTCTCCGGGCTTCGCAGCGGCCGGCTGTGCTCCCAGTAAAACTCTTCGTGCGGAATCCGGCCGCGGTGGATCGGCGGCGTCACCGTTGGACGGCCCATCCAGACCTCGCGGCCGGCGATCTTCCGGGCATGAGGATCCAGAACGATGTTTTTCGGGTCGAAGTAATGCCCTTCCCTCGGATCGTATGGCCCGCAAAACCGGAATCCATAGTCGAATTTTTCGTAATCCAGATCATCGACCGTCATCGCCCAGACCTGGCCGAGACGATACTCGGGCGGGAACGGGATCTCCACCATCGGCTCCGGCGCCCCACGCTCGAAAAGCACCAGCGTGCAGCCGGTGGCGTGCGCGCTGAAAATCGAAAAGTTGACGCCGTGCGGGACATGGCTTGCCCCGAACGGAAGCGGGTGTCCGTAGCGGAGTTTGAACTCACCGTGTGTATGCGTGTGATTGGAACGTTCGTCCATATTTCCGCCAGCCTATGTCGTGCAAAAAAAACCGCAAGACGGAGCTCAACCCGGAAGCAGCTGCCCTGCTGACTCGAACGATGTGCCCCAGGGAGGACGGGAATCCCACCGGCAGCGTGGCAGCCTCAGGAGTCGCAGCAGATTTCCTCGGCCGGATTGGCAGGAGGCGCTCCCGCGCGCCAGCCTTGGGCATGCTTTCAGCCCGTTCTGTGGCGTCCTGCCGGCCCACCAGCCCAGAGGAACTACACCAGAGTTCCATTCGAGCCCGCGGTTTGCCAAGAGCCAGTCAGTTCGGCGCCGAGACGTGGCCGTCGGCGTAGAGACGGTTCATTTTTCCTGAGTGGATGCGCTCAAAGTCGGTGCAGATTGTCACCCGCGAGGGCTTGGCGATTCTCACACCCGCTCCGCGCCTTCCGCCGTAGATCTTCGGGGCGGCCATATTTTCCTCGTCGAAGATCACTTTCCACTGGTAGCTGGTGCCGAAGGTCTGTCCTTCCTGCGTGATGGTGCGCTCGGCAAAATAATTGTGCCCGTGGATGTCTGTCGGGCATTTCAAGACCTGTTGGGTGACACCGTAGGGTTCAAGTTCCAGAAAAAGCGGGGTGGCCTGGGCGTCGGGATCATAAACGGGAGAGTCGGGATTCGGCTCGATGATCGGATAGGTATTGTCGTGTTCCCCCACGTAGCTGAGCACGCCGAGGCCGATCTCCCGCAGGTTGTTCATGCAGACGACGCTCCGGGCCCGGTCCTGAAATCTTTTGACTTCCGGAAGGAGCATCGTGCTGAGCAGAGCGATGATTGCAATCACCGCAATCAACTCGATGAGTGTGAAGCCGGATGCCGCTGACGGCCGCCCGATTCCGCGATCCGCAATCCGCATGGCTTTCATGGCTTTTGCGCCGCCTCTTTCGCCTGCTTCTTTCGCTCGACGTATCGCTTCATCCGCTGTTCCCTCTGCTCCGGAGAGCGGCGGGCGTCGCGTGAGGCCTCACGCTCGGCCATCCGGTCTTGAACTTCAGGCCGGTTGAAAAACTCCTCCAATTTCACATGCCGTTGCTCATCCGGGAGATCTTTGACCTCCTCCCAGAGTTTGCGCATCGATTCAAAATCCGCCTTGGCTGCTGGTTGCTCCGCCGGGGGAAGTTGAGCGATCATGGCCTCTGCCCGCTGTGCAATCCAGGCGGGGTTCATCCCTTCACGGTCCGGCCGTGACGACCATCCGCCGCCGGACCGGCCTCCCTCGCCGAGGTCTCCCCCTCGTCCGTCGGGAGAGCCTTGCCCGTCCGTCCCTCGCGCCCAGCGCCCTCCATCACCGCGATTCAAAAGCAAAAATCCTTCGACCACCTGTCCGCCGGAGGACGTGATGAGTTGTCGCACCATGGAAGCGGCCGTTGTGGGTTTCCGTGGCGCAGAAACGGCCGGATTCCAATCGCGCGGCACCGCCGCCATGATTCCCGACTTCGTTGCCACCTGGAGCAGTGCCGCCTGGAGATCATTTTTTTCGCCCGGTTCGAAGCGGACCATCAGGCTCCGCGGGTCGGGGAGGTTTGTTCCAAATGACATTCCCATCGACGGGAACCACGCCACCGCCAGCTTCCCGGAGGGCTTCTTCGATTTGAGATCATCGATCGCTGCAGTCACCTGCGATTTGTCGCCTGCCCCGATGAAAACCGCCCGGAGATCGCTCTCGGTCCGGACAGAGAGCGTTTCGAGTGCCTCCATGAGGGGCACCTTCGTCACGATGATCGTGACGGGGGTTTCTGGAGACATGTTGGTCAGGATCCGGACGTGTCCCTGGCGCTCGACCGAGGCAATGACCTTCGAGAGCGGCGCATTCGTGAAGTTCAGCGTGATCAGTCCGTCGGGCCAGAGCATCCGGATGATGGCGAACAGGGCGAACGCAATGACCAGCCCGGCAATAACGGATCGCTTGTTCCCAATCATCGGGATTCAACACGCATCCAACCTGAAAGTTGCTGAGAATTTGACAGCCGCGTCGCCGGCCGCGATGATGTCCGGAAATGCCGAGCCCGAAGATCGACCCCGAGTTGCACCAGGTGAAGAAGCCGGAATGGATTAAAGTCCGCCTGCCGAACAATCCCGTTTTTTTCTCCACGAAGGATCTGGTATCCGACCTCCGGCTGCACACGGTTTGCGAGAGCGCGCAGTGCCCGAACCGGTGGGAGTGCTGGAGCAGTGGGACCGCCACCTTCATGATCGCTGGCGAGCGCTGCACCAGGGCCTGCGGGTTTTGCGCCGTGGACACAGCCAAGCCGCTGCCGCTGGAGCAGGACGAACCCGAGCGGGTGGCCGAGGGCGTGAAGCGGCTCGGTCTCAAGCATGTCGTCATCACCGCTGTTGCCCGTGATGACATTGCCGACGGCGGGGCCGATCACTTTGGACTGACCATTGAAGCGATCCGGGCGGTTGATCCGAAGATTGCTATCGAGGTGCTCGTCCCGGATTTCAACGGTAAGGACGCCCCGATCCGGAGGGTACTCGATGCGCGACCGGACATTTTCAACCACAACCTGGAAACCGTCGAGCGCCTGACCCCGCTCGTGCGCTCCCGTGCCAAATACCGCCTCTCCCTCGCCGTGCTCCGCAGGGTCAAGGAGATGGAGCCGGAGATGATGACCAAAAGTGGAATCATGCTCGGGCTCGGCGAGACGGAAAACGAGCTGTTCCAGTCGATGGATGATCTCCGCGAAGCCGGGGTGACCGTGCTTACGCTCGGCCAATACCTGCGCCCGACGCCAAACCATCTTCCAGTCGTCGAATATGTCAGCCCGGAGACGTTCGGGCTCTACGGCGAGATCGCAAGGAACAAGGGCTTCACCTTCGTGGCCAGCGCTCCGCTCGTCCGGAGTTCCTACCACGCCGGTGAATTCAACCCGGTTCAGACCCGCTGAATTGGCTACTTTGCTGTCTGTCCGGCGGCTTCTGCTTTCGATGACTCCACGACGAACGTGAGCTTATCGCCATCGCGTTTGACGGCGACCGAATCTCCGGGTTTGATGGTGCCCCGGAGGATCTCCTCGGCCATCGGGTCTTCGAGGTATTTTTCCACCGCGCGCCGCATCGGGCGCGCCCCGTAGGTCGGGTCGTAACCTTTTTCGATGAGGAACTCCTGCGCGGTCGCGTCCAGCGTGAGGTGGACATCCTTCGTCTTGATCCGTGCGATGACCTTTGTCATTTCGAGGTCAACGATCTTGACGAGGTCCGGCTTGCTGAGCGTGTGGAAGACGATGATGTCGTCGAGCCGGTTGAGGAACTCGGGCTTGAACACCCGCTTCGTCTCGTCAAGGATCTTGCCGCGCATCGAGTCGTGGCTGTCGTCAAGCTTCTCCGCACCGAAGCCAAGAGTCGTCTGCTTCTTGATGAGTTCGGCCCCGACGTTCGAGGTCATGATGATGATCGTGTTGCGGAAGTCGATCTTGCGTCCGAGCGAGTCGGTGATCTTTCCTTCCTCAAGGATTTGCAGCAGGAGATGCATGACGTCCGGGTGGGCCTTTTCGATCTCGTCGAAAAGAACGACCGAATACGGGCGGCGGCGGACCGCTTCGCTGAGCTGGCCGCCCTCCTCGTAGCCGACATAGCCGGGAGGCGAGCCGATCAGGCGGGATGCCGTGAACTTCTCCATGTATTCGCTCATGTCGATCTGGATGAGCGAGTCGGCATCGCCGAACATGAATTCCGCAAGCGTCCGGGCGAGGAATGTTTTTCCGACGCCTGTCGGGCCGAGGAAGATGAACGAGCCGATGGGTCGCCTCGGGTCCTTGAGGTCGGCCCGCGAGCGCCGGAGCGCCTTGCTGATGGCGGTGACCGCCTCATCCTGGCCGATGACCTTGAGCTGGAGCTCGGACTCCATCGCGAGGAGCTTTGCCGTCTCCTGCTGCTCCATGCGGGAGAGCGGGACGCCCGTCCACTTGGAGATGACGTGCATGATGTCCTCGTCGGTAACCAGCACTTCCTTTTCGTCCTTGTTGGCCTTCCACTCGGCGAGGATCGCTTCGAGCTTCTCCTTCGCCTGCTTTTCGGTGTCGCGCAGCGAGGCCGCCTTTTCGAAGTCCTGTGCCTTGATGGCCGATTCCTTCTCGATGCGGATGCTTTCGATTTCGCCCTCGACATCCTTGATGTTTGGCGGCCGTGTCATGGAGGTGATGCGGGCGCGCGCACCGGCCTCGTCCATGACGTCGATCGCCTTGTCCGGAAGAAACCTTCCCGTAAGGTAGCGGTCGGAAAGCTTGGCGGCCGCCTCGATCGCCTCATCCAGGATTTTCGCCTTGTGGTGTGCCTCGTATTTCGGGCGGATCCCCTTGAGGATCAGAATCGTCTCATCGACCGACGGGGCTTCGACCTTGACCGTCTGGAACCGGCGCTCGAGGGCGGCATCCTTTTCGATGTATTTCCGGTATTCGTTCAGCGTGGTGGCCCCGATGCACTGGAGCTCACCCCGGCTGAGGGCGGGCTTGATGATGTTCGAGGCGTCCATCGCACCCTCCGCCGAGCCCGCACCCACGATCGTGTGCAGCTCGTCGATGAACAGGAGGACATTCTTCGTCCGCCGGATCTCGTCCATCACCGCCTTGATCCGTTCCTCGAACTGTCCGCGGTATTTCGTGCCGGCCACCATGAGGGCCAGATCCAGGGTGATGACCTTTTTGTCGTGCAGAAGCTCCGGCACGGCGCCAGCGACGATTTCCTGGGCGAGCCCCTCGGCGATCGCGGTTTTTCCAACGCCCGCCTCACCGATGAGAACCGGATTGTTTTTTGTGCGACGGCAGAGGATCTGGATGACGCGCTCTATTTCATCCGCGCGGCCGATGACCGGGTCGAGTTCCCCCTTCCTGGCCATTTCGGTGAGGTCGCGCCCGAAGGCACGCAGGGCGGGTGTTTTGCCGTCTTTTTTGCCGCTTCCTCCGGCTTCTGCCGGGACGCTGTCCCCCTCCTCTTGCGGGGAGAAGTTCGGATCGAGCTCACGGAGGATCTCGTTGCGGGTGCGTTCGATATCGACCTCAAGATTTTTGAGGACCCTCGCCGCGACGCCTTCGCCCTCGCGGAGGAGCCCGAGGAGGATGTGCTCGGTGCCGACATACGAATGCTGGAGGCTTTTGGCCTCCTTGCCGGCCAGGGCCAGAATTTTCTTCACGCGCGGGGTGTAGGGGATGTTGCCGACCATCTTGGTTTCCGGCCCGGAGCCAACCTGCTTCTCGACCTCAATGCGCACGGTTTCCAGATCGAGGCCCATCTTCTCGAGAACATTCACGGCAACCCCCTGGCCCAGCTTGATCAGGCCGAGGAGAAGATGCTCGGTGCCAACGTAGTTGTGGTTGAACCGGTCGGCTTCCTTTCGGGCCAGTGCCAGCACCTGCTGGGCGCGGGGTGTGAAGTTATTCATCATTTTGGTCTTGGGCGGGATCCGGGGTTCGCGCTTTCAGGTGTGCGATATCCGGCTCCTGCACATGACTCAACTTTGCGCGGATTATCGCCGCGCGCAAGGAGTCCCTTTCATCCGCCGACATTTTTTGTGTTCCGGCACCCTTCTGGAGATGGGCCGGCTGGGTTTCGATGAAAAGCTCGTCCACCGGAAACCGGCATGGTTCGGAAAACACACCGAGGTCCACCCCGAGCTTGATGACCGAAAGGAGGTTGAGGGCTTCCTTCGAGCTCATCGAATAGGCGTGGGAGAGGATCCCGTAGGCGCGGCCGATCTGGTCGTGCAGGGTCACCGACTTCCTCTGGGCGAGGAGGGCACGGGCGTTCTGCTCGTGCTCGAGGATCTGCTCGATGACCCGGTTGAGGCGGCCGATGATTTCCTCCTCGGTCTCGCCGAGCGTCGTCTGGTTGGAAACCTGGAAAAGGTTGCCCATCGCTTCGGTGCCCTCTCCGTGGAGGCCGCGCACGGCCAGGCCGATCTTGTTGACCGAGTTGACGATTTTGTTGATCTGCTCGCTCATGACGAGCCCCGGGAGGTGGAGCATCGCCGAGGCGCGCATGCCGGTGCCGACATTCGTCGGGCAGGCTGTCAGGTATCCGAGCGAGGAATCGAATGCGTAGTCGAGGACCTCCTCGAGTTCCGAGTCCACGCGGTTGATCATGCCGAATACCTTGTCGAGCTGTAGGCCGCAGCAGATCGCCTGCATGCGGAGGTGGTCCTCCTCGTTGATCATGACGCTGAGCGTCTGGGGCGCGTTCATGACGACCGCGCTGCCGACGCCCTTGGCCGCGTGCTCGCGGCTGATGAGGTGGCGCTCGACGAGAACCTGCTTCTCAAGCGGCGAGAGCGCCTCGAGGTTTTCAGAATACGAGTCCGACATTTCCGGAAGGTTCTCAACGGAGGTCTTCACCTGTCGCATCACATCGAGCCGTTCGGCCTTTTTGGCCCAGCCCGGGAACGGCTTTTCGCGCAGGTTGCGCGCCAGCCGGACCCGGCTGCTCACGACGATGTTCCTGTGCGGGCCGTCCCCCGAGAGCCATTCTCCGGAACTCGCGATGATCTTCGAGAATTTCATGCTGGGGTTCCGGCCTCCATCCTGCGGATCTGGTCGCGGAGGTCGGCCGCGCGCTCGTATTCCTCTGCGGCGACCGCCTGGGTGAGGCTCTCCTGGAGCGAGCGGAGTTTCTCTCCCTGCTCGCGCCGCACCTGCAATGCGGCCGGGGCCTTGCCTGTGTGAATCATCCCCTTGTGCATGTTTTTCAGCATGCCGGAGAGCCCCTCGGAGAAGACCGTGTAGCAAGCGCTGCAGCCGAGACGGCCGGTCTTCTTGAAATCCGCCTGCGTGAACCCGCAGACCTGACACTTGAGAGCCGCCGGGCTTTTTTCGATTTCCTGTGCGGCCCCGAGGCCCATGAGCAGATCCGCCAGGGCAAAGCCGGTCGGGTCGTTCACGCCTTTCTCCTTGGAGCAGGATTCGCAGAGGTTCACCTTCTGCATCTTCCCGTCCACGATCTGGGTCAGAAAAACCGTGGCTTCCTTCGACTGGCAGACGTCACATTGCATACCGGTTAATAAATCGCCACGCCGGTTGACGCTGTCAACCCGTGGAAGCACTCGATCAGCCGCCTCGTCACGGCCCCTGGAAGTCCGTCCCCGATAACCCGGTTGTCGAGCCGGACGACCGGGATGACCTCCGCGGCAGTGCCGGTGAGAAAGCACTCGTCGGCTGTGTAGATGTCGTAGCGGGTCATCTCCGGCTGCAGGACGCGGAGCCCCAGCTCGTCCGCCATCTCAAGAACCACCGCGCGGGTCACGCCGGCGAGCGCGCCGGACGAGATCGGAGGGGTGAATATCTCACCGTTCTTCACGATGAAAACGTTGTCCCCCGTGCATTCCGCGACGTAGCCCTGCTCGTTGAGCATGAGGCCCTCGCCAGCCCCGGCCTGCTGGGCCTCGATCTTGGCCATCACGTTGTTGAGGTAGTTCAGCGACTTGACCATCGGGCTCAGGGCGCCGTGAGCGATCCTGCGTGTCGCGCAGGTGACCACGTGCAGTCCGTTCTCATACTTGTCCGGCGAATAGAGTGTGATCTTCGAGGCGATGATGAACACAGTGGCCTTCGGACACAGGGAGGGGTTGAGGCCGAGGTCGCCGCAGCCCCTTGTCACAACCAGGCGGACGTAGCCCTCGCGAAGACCATTCTGGCGGATCGTTTCCACCACGGCAGCGGAGATCTCGTCCTGTCCGAGACCGACGTCGAGGCAAATCGCCTTCGCGGAATCGAAAAGCCTCCGGATATGCTCCTCGAGACGGAACACCCGCGCATTGTAGAACCGGATCCCCTCAAAAACCCCGTCGCCGTAAAGCAGCCCGTGGTCGAAGACCGAAATCTTCGCGTTCTCCCTGTCGTAAAATTGTCCGTCGATATAGATTTTCATGCTGTCAATGTCCTCCTGGCGAAATCACGCCACGAATCATGCAGCATGCCCTGTGCCGGTCGCAATCTCAACTCTCTTTCTCTCCCTCGAGATTCCTGGCAAAGATCGGGTAGAGGGGGACGCTTGCGAAAAGGATGATCATGGCGCTGCGGGTGAGGGTGGCGTCCGAGCCTGCGACCACCCAGAGGCAGTAGATGCTGACGACCGCGACGATCCCCACGACGAGGTAGTGGTGCCAGCGGTTTGTCCCGGCCTGTTGTCCGATTTTGAGAAACGCGATCCCGGAATACATATAGGGAAGGATGGTGAGGATGATCGCCATGTCGATGATCTCGTTGAACTGCTTGGCGAGCGAGGGGGAGGCGGTCGCGACGACGATGAGGGTCATGAGGACGCCGGTGATCAGGAAGTTGACGGTCGGCACCCCGCGGGCATCGAGGCGGCCGAATATTTTCGGGAAGAGCCCGTCGTTGGCGGCGGCGGCCGCGGACTGGCTGATGGTGAGCGTCCACCCGACGAGAGAGGAGCCGGCCTTGAAGATCGCGCAGAGGGCGATGACGACCGCCCCGACCGGGCCGACGACTTTTGCGGCCGCATCGGCGAACGGAGCGGACGATTTCGCCAGCTCCTCGGCTGGCATAATCCCCATGAGGACCGTGCAGGTGGCGATGTAGAGAATCCCTGCAATGACAAGGCCGATCATCGTGGCGAGCGGGACATTGCGCTTCGGGTTTTCGATGACGTCGGAGGCGACCGCAGCGCTCTCAACTCCCATGAATGCCCAGAGGGCAAAGGCCGCGCTCGTCGAGATGGCATTCCACTCGGAATCATGGTGCGGGTTCCAGCTTCCAAAAAACGTCTGGGGATTAAACCAGATCCAGCCGAAAAATGCGATGGCGAGAAGGGGGATCATGGCAAGCACGGTGCCCCAGCCGGTGAAGAACCCGACCAGGCGGGGGCCGCCGACGTTGATGGCGGTCGCAACCCAGACGACAGCGATGGTGAAGACCGCCTCACGACCGGTGCCGCCGAGCGCCGGGATCAGCTCGGTGAAATACCCGGTGACCGTCGTGGCCACCGCGATGTTGCCGACGAGGTTGGCCGACCAATAGATGTAGTTCGTCTGGAACCCGAGATACGGGCCGAGCGCCTCGCGGGCATAGGCGTAGGGACCGCCCGCCTCCGGCTTGATGGCACCAAGCATCGCGAACATGAGCCCGATCGCAGCCGCACCGATCCCCGCCACAACCCAGCCGAGAATCGAGATGCTTCCGACAGAGGCCATGCTAACCGGGAGGAGGAAAATCCCGGTGCCGACCATGTTGACGAGGACGAGAACCGTGGCCATAGCCAGCCCCATCTTCTTTTGGACGATCATGGGTGGATTGTTCCTGAGTTGCGGGATTAACTCACGATAAATCCCCTTCATTTGAGCAAAAAATACCAAGAGTGGTTACCCGGAGATTTCGGCTCGGACGATGTCGGATTGACGGCTCCGGCATTTGAACGAACAATGATCGACGAAGTGACCACAAACAACGCCTTGCCGGAATGAAGAACCGGTCACCCAACACGGATAAAGAACTCTACCGGCAACTGCGTTCGCGGACATGGGAGGAGTTGTGGACGGTGGAGGTGCCCCGATTCAATACGGCCTCTCCGGTGGAACGCCTGAAACGGGTGGCTCTCATCCGGGCGGTGGGAGTCGTTTTTTCAGAGTCCGCACCTGTCCATCAGGGCAAGGAAGTAAGGGCGTGGCTGAGGCTCTTGCTGGACGATCCCGCGGAAAAAATCCGCAGGTATGCCACCAATGCGCTGCCAAAAGCGGGTCCGGGATACGAGGAGGAGGCCGGCATGCTGGACCTGCTCCAGAGAACACAGAACGAACGGGAGAAGAAGTTTCTTGCATCGGCTCTGGAGAAGATCGGCGGGGTGGAGACACTGGCCGTGGTGCGCGGCATTCAGCCGCAGACCGGGCAGAAGGCGAGCGCTGCTATGGCTCGGGCCGAAAATCCGGGAGCCGTGAGGCTGGACAGGCAGTTGGAGGACATTGAGGGAGTGAGGATTCATTTACGCGGTCGCAGTGGACTCGAAGGAGTGATGCGCTCCGAGGTGGAGGCACAGGGGAAGTTCCGGGTGTTGGAAGTAAGGGAGGGTCTGGTGGCGGTCGAACCCAAAATGGCATTCCTGCTGTCGGATGTTTACGCGCTGCGTTGCTTTGGCACGGCGGGATTTTTCCTCGGCTCGGCCCGGACCGATTCGCTGGCCGGGGTGATCACGTCGCCGCTGGCACGGAAAGTTTTGACGGCATTCACCGATGGCCAGTCGCGTTATCGGCTGGATTTTGTCTCGAAAGGCCACCAACGCGGCGCTGTGCGGGATCTCGCCAATCGCGTCTATGCTTTGTGTCCGGAGATTCTCAACGACCCGCGGGGCGCTCTCTGGGCGATGGATATTTACTCCAAGGACAACTGGGAACGGGTCGAATTGCGCCCTCGGTGGTCGCCCGACCCGCGATTCGCATACCGCCTGCGGGATGTGCCTGCGGCCTCGCATCCCCCGCTGGCCGCATGCATGGCCTGGCTGGGAGGGAGGGCTGAAGTGGTCTGGGATCCCTTCTGCGGATCCGGCGTGGAGCTCATCGAGTGCGCGCTCCGGTGCGGGGTGAAAAAGGTGATCGGGACGGACCTCAGCCCGGATGCCATCGCAATAGCCCGTGCGAATTTTGAGGCGTCCGGGGTGGCGTCAGTAGATGCAAATTTTGTTTGCACCGACTTCCGCAGGCACGGATCGATCTCCGGCCTCGGAGCCGTGGACCTGATGATCACAAACCCCCCGCTGGGCATGCGGGTTCCGATCCGCAACCTGCGGGAATTGATATCAGACCTCCTCGCCGTCGCCGCCGGGGTACTCAAGCCCGGCGGACGGCTGGTTTTCATCAATCCGGTGCGCATGGAAAATCCACACCCCTTGCTCACGTTGCAGTCCCGCCAGACGGTGGACATGTCAGGATTCGACTGCCGCATGGAAACACATGTCAAATCCTGCCGGGGTTGATTTCAGGCAGCCGGCATGGTAATCACCGGTTTGTTCCTGAAAACCCTTATGAAAAACCTGTCACGTTGTGTTGCAATTCTCTCCATTCTCCTGATCGCTCCGGCAGCCGGCCTCCGGGCGGAAACCGCGCTTGATGGCAAAATGGACATCATGAAAAACGCCTTTAAGGAGCTTGCCAAATCCCTGGAGCAGCCGGTCCCTGCGGATCAAAAAAAATACCTCGACCTCATCTCCAAATTGCATGACGCCGCCGTGAAATCGGTGGATCTGACGCCGGCAAAGGCGGACGGGATTCCGGCAGACAAGCGTCCGGATTTCATCCAGGCATATCAAAAGCAGATGAAGCACACGGTCGCTCTGATCGATCTGCTGAAGAAGGACGTCGCCGACTCAAACTGGGCCGGGGCCCAGAAGCAGATCGCGGCGCTGAAAAAGGCTCAGAAAGAGGGGCACTCGGACTTTCGAAGCGAGGACCAGTGAGAAAATGGCTTCCCGGTCTCGCGGGAGCGGGGCTGCTTGTTTTTGTCGGCATCCAATGGATTCCGTGTCCGATCCAAAATCCTCCGGTTGAAATCGTTGTCGAGTGGGATTCCCCGCGAACCAGTGACCTTTTCCGCCGGGCCTGTGCGGATTGTCACAGCAACGAGACCGTCTGGCCCTGGTATAGCCGGATCGCCCCGGTTTCATGGTTCGTCCGCGATCACGTCATCAAGGGGCGCGAAGATTTCAACATTTCCGTGCCGGGGGAAATCGAGATCGACGAGGTCGTTCACCAGATCCGCAAGGGGGAAATGCCGCTGGGCAGCTATCTCTTGCTGCACCCGGAGGCGAGGCTGACGGAGCAGGAGAAAAAGGATCTGATCGGGGGACTGAAGAAAACGTTCTGAAACCGATTCGTGCGGATACCCTTCGGAAGGGTTTTGCCATGTTGAACGAGAAACCCGCAGCCGGTCAGGCAAGGCCAGGGCTTTTTGTTTTGGGATCATAAACGGAGGAAGATGAGTGCCTTTGCGGAGTAGGGATCAGCGGCGAGGCGTTCCTTCTTTCCCGGCAGCCACTCTTGGTGAGATCCGTCGCTGGAGTGGAGG